>VFSW01000748.1_pt1 | contig 48105 bp, 38 predicted proteins | sample 5358111 | NCBI WGS metagenome assembly VFSW01 (sample SAMN11554181, study PRJNA540505) | mine drainage metagenome | isolation source: sediment from site ElyBrook_90M | place: USA: Ely Copper Mine, Vershire, VT | collected 2017 | reverse complement strand
CCCCGGCACGGCGCCACCGTCCCCCCGCCTCCGGCGGCCCCTCGCCCCGGTGGGAGCCTGGTCGTCCCGGACCGAGGGAAGACAGATCGTTCCCGATCGGCGCGGCCGCTCGTCGCTCCCCGCGGCTGCGAGGCGCGGTAGCGGAGCCCGGCAGCCCCGAGGAACGGCTCGATTCTCCCTCAGAAAGGTGAGATATCATTAAATAGAACCGCATTTCTACCAAATTTGCATACCGGGGCAACTCGGAGGCGCGAACCATGATGAGCGGGCAGACACCGATTCTGGTGCTGAGAGAAGGGACCAAGCGAGAGAAGGGGCGCGGAGCGCTCTCGAACAATATCCAGGCCGCAAAGGCGATCGCCGACGCCGTGCGTTCGACGCTCGGCCCGCGCGGGCTCGACAAGATGCTCGTCGATTCGATGGGCGATGTCGTCGTGACGAACGACGGGGTCACGATCCTCAAGGAGATGGACGTCGAGCACCCGGCCGCGAAGATGCTGGTCGAGGTCGCGAAGACCCAGGACCAGGAAGCCGGGGACGGGACGACCACCGCGGTCGTGCTCGCCGGCGAGCTGCTGAAGCGGGCCGAGTCGCTGATCGAGCAGAACATCCACCCCACGATCATCTCCCAGGGCTACCGCCTCGCGGCGCAGAAGGCCCTCGAGGTCCTCCAGCAGGTGAGCCAGCCGGTCTCGATCGCCGACCACGACCTCCTGAGCCGCATCGCGACGACGTCGATGGGCTCGAAATCGGTCTCGTTCAACCGGGATCAGCTCGGCGAGATCGCGGTGAAGGCCGTGACCGCCGTGGCCGAGAAGAAGGGGGCGGGCTACTACGTGGACCTCGACAATATCCAGCTCATCAAGAAGCAGGGGGGCGCGATGACCGATACCTCGCTCATCGAGGGGGTCATCGTCGACAAGGAGAAGGTCCACTCGGGGATGCCGTCGCGCGTCGAGAACCCGAAGATCGCCCTGCTCGATGCCGCGCTCGAGATCAAGAAGACCGAGATCGACGCGAAGATCGAGATCAACGAGCCGTCGCAGCTGAACGCCTTCCTCCAGGAGGAGGAGAACATGCTGCGCCGGATGGTCGAGCAAGTGAAGAAGTCCGGCGCGAACGTCGTTCTCTGCCAGAAGGGGATCGATGACCTGGCGCAGCACTTCCTCGCGAAGGAAGGGATCTACGCCGTCCGTCGCGTCAAGAAATCCGACATGGAGAAGCTGGCGAAGGCGACCGGGGCGAACATCGTCTCGAAGGTCAGCGAGCTCGCGAGCGAGGACGTCGGCCATGCCGGGCTCGTCGAGGAGCGCAAGATCGGGGAGGATGCCCTGACCTTCGTGACCGGCGCCAAGAAGGCGAAGGCCGTATCGATCCTGATCCGCGGCGGCACCGAGCACGTGCTGGACGAGATCGAGCGTTCGCTCGATGACGCCCTCAACGTGGTCGCGGTCGCGGTCGAGGACGGACGGTACGTCTACGGCGGCGGCGCGACGGCCGAAGAGCTCGCGATGCACCTGCGCGACTACGCCGCCAAGGTCGGTGGCCGCGAGCAGATCGCCTTCGAGAGCTTCGCCGAGGCGCTCGAGACGATCCCCCGCACACTGGCCGAGAACGCCGGGCTCGACCCGATCGACATCCTGATCGAGCTGCGGAAGGCCCACAAGGGCAACCAGCAGCGCGCGGGCGTCAACGTTCTCGCGGGCAAGGTCAGCGACATGGGCGAGCTCCACGTGATCGAGCCGATCCGTGTCGGACGCCAGGCGATCGAGAGCGCGACCGACGCCGCGGTGATGATCTTGCGGATCGACGACGTCATTGCGTCCAAGTCGAGTCCCGCGCCCTCCGGCGGTCCGGGCGGTCCCGGCGGTGGAATGGGCGGGATGGGTGGCATGGGCGGAATGGGCGGCGGCGACTTCGGCGAGGACTGAACGCCCCCTCCCGGCTCGAACCAACCTCTTCTCGACCTTCGGGGCCGCGGCCCCGAAGGTCCCGTTCGTTTTTCCGCAGGGTTTAGGTAGCCGAGCGGGCTGGCGCGCCCGACGATGGCGAAGCCGACCCGGTTGTTCTTCGTCGCCGACCTCCACGGCTCGGCGGTCTGCTTCCGCAAGTTCGTGAACGCCGCGAAGGTCTACCGGGCCGAGGTGCTGCTCGTGGGCGGCGACATCGCGGCGAAGACGATGACCCCGATCTTTGAAGAGGCGGGAGGCTGGTCGGCCTCGGTCGAGGGCGAGGTCCGCACGGGGCGATCGGCTGAGGAGCTGGCCCGGCTCGAGGATTGGCTGCGGGACTCCGCGACCGTACCGTATCGGACGTCGCGGTCGGACTGGGCGGAGCTCATCGCCGACCGTTCCCGGGCCGACGCGGTGTTCCTCCGCCTCGAGCTCGAGGAGCTTCGTCGCTGGCTCGACTGGGCGAAGGGCCGGCTCGCAGGGACCGAGACCCGGCTCCTACTCGGCCTGGGGAACGACGATTTCACGCCGATGGAGGAGGTGATCGCGGCCGACGACTTCGCGGAACTGACCGACCGCGAGATCGTCCGGGTCGACGATCACCACGAGCTCCTTACCCTGCCCTACTCGAACGTGACTCCCTGGCGAACGAACCGGGAGCTTTCCGAGGAGGAGATCGCGCGCCGGATCGACGCCGACGCCGCCCGCCTCGAGGAGCCGTCCCAGTCGATCTTCAACCTCCATGTTCCGCCGCACAACACGCCCCTCGACCTCGCCCCCCGGCTCGACGCGAACCTGACGAAGATGATGACTCCCGGCGGAGAGCCGGACATGATCCACGTGGGCTCGACCGCGGTCCGGATCGCGCTCGAGCGACACCGGCCGCTCCTCGCCCTGCACGGCCACATTCACGAGTCGAAGGGGTCGGTGGCGATAGGCCCCACGACCGCGCTCAATCCTGGAAGCGCCTACACCGAGGGTACGCTCCTCGGCGCGGTCGTCGACCTCGTGAAGGGGGGAATCCGGGCGACGATGATGACGAGCGGCTGAGCGGCGCTACGAAACCGCGGCGGTCGAGTCGACGGAGGGCGTCGAGTCGACCTCCTGCCACCACGGGCCCCCGAACCGTGCGAAGCGACGCTTCGGGGCGAGCGAACCGACGAGCGCCGTGAGGCGACCGAGACGCTCCTCGATCCGGGCCCGGGCCTCCGGCGGCAACGCCGCGAGCACCGGCGAACGGGCGACCATCCCGAGGTTGAGCGCGACCGTTCGGTGGAACCCCCAATCGCTCCCGAGGAGCCGGGCGATCTCGGCCGGGGAGATCTGGTCGGGGGCCTCGCCGAGCGCGTGGTCGTGGACCAGCGCAAGGAGGTCCTGGACATCCTTGCGTTCCGGGCCGATAACGACCTCGTGCTTTCCGAACGGCGCGAGCACCCGATCGAGAACGAGCGCACTGTCGGTGCGCGGGACCCGCTGGATGAACTGGCCCTTGGCGAGGAACAGGTGGGCCGGGGAAAGCGTCCAACCGTTCGCCGACGCGCGTCCGACATCGTCGCGAAGGTCGAACCGGTGACAGAACTCGAACTCGTCGGCGACGATGTCGAGCGTCCCGAGGACGACCTCGGGACCCTCCTGCCGGACGACCATGTGCCAGCGAAGCCGTCGGCCGCCGCTGATCGAGTTGAAGATCTGGTCACCGCGAGTCTCGAAGAAGGTGAGCGCGCTGCCTTCCCGATGGTGGACCTGTTTCAGGAACTGCTGGAACGTACGGACATCGTGGAGGCGCACCGCGAGGTCGAGGTCGTGAAGCTCGTGGCGGAGCCCATCGCTTCCGGGCCGGTTGCTGAGGGGGCACCGAAGGCGATGGGCGACCCCCCCGAACACCGCGAGCGCGATCGGCGGCTCCCACCGACGGGCCGCTCCCGCGAGGGCCACGGCTCTCGCCACGATGGGATCGGAGAGATCGATCGACCCCGGCAGGCCGAGCTCCTGACGGACCGCGTCGACCGGCACGCGGTACTCGAGCGGCAGGTCAACCGACACTCGCTCGTCCCGGAGCGGGTCGATGACCAGCTCGACGCGCTGTCCCACCTGCCCCCCAGAACGCCCGCGCTAGAAAACGGGGGCGGTGTGGCTCAGTCCGGGGGCAGCTCCTTCGCGATCAGGTCGACCGGGATCCCTCGCCGACGCTGGATCGCGTAGGAGACCCAGTACAGGACGAATCCTCCGACGAAGATCATCGGCAAGAAGAGCAGCGCTTGGTAGCTGTAGGAACTGACCTCGAGGAATGTGGCGGTCGACGAGGCATAGCTGACATACCAAGAGGCGACGAACGAGGCCCCGCCGATGAGCGTGAGCAAGGGGACCGGCCCGATGCGCGTCCGCACCAACCGCGGGGCCTGGGCGAACAGCTTCGGCCGCAGGAACGGGAAGAGCGCCCCCCCGAGGCAGACGATCCCGACCGCGAACCAGAAGCCGAAGTTCGAGTAGGACAGGTAGTTGAACAGCGTGGTGTAGACCGCGGCGTACATCGAAACGAACGCGAAGAACGCGAGGGAGAGGACCGCCACCCACGGCACCCCGCGGCGGCTCACCCGCGCGAGGGCGCTCGGGAAGACCCGGTCGAAGGACCAGGCGAAGAGGTTCCGCGTGGGGACGATGAAATAGATCAGCGAGAACCCGAAGAACGTCAGCATCACTCCGAACGAAAGGAACGCAGCGAGATACGGAGAGAACCCTCCCGAGGGCAGGATGTACGCGGCGAGGACCAGCGGGGAAGGGAGCACGGGAACGATGCTGCAGCCCGCGTAGCAGGCCCCGCTCAGCCCCACGATAAAGTCCCGTCCGAACGTCATGTACGTCGTGGCGTACAGCCCCGCGATAAGGGCGGCGAAGATCAAGGGCGCCCCGAAGATCGCGAGCCCCTGGGTCCGGGTGGGATTCCCCCGGATCTCCCCGGCGAAGTACGAGCTGTTCGCATAGCCGACGAAGCTCAGCATCGTGTAGACGATGCCGAGGAACGTGCCCGAGGTTGTGATCGAGTCGCCGCTCGCGCCCGCGGAGGCGATAGAGGCGTAGGAGTTGCCGGGATTCGCGGCGTTCCAGTGACTCGCGAAGGTCGCCTGGCTCGTCATCAGCAGCAGGACCATCATGATCACGTAGATCACCGCGGTCACGGCGAAGATCGCGACCGTCGTGCGGAAGACCCACTTGGTCGGCAAGAGGCTGATGAGAATCACGAGCAGGAGGAAGACCGCCGAGACCACGAACATACTCGATTGGGACGCGAGGATCGTCGAGACGTACCAGTTGAAGCTGATCGCGCTGCCTCCGGCGATCGCGAAGCTCGAGAGGAGCATCGGAAGTCCGTAGGCGGTGATGTAGAAGGAGAACAGTCCGGCCCAGGTGATGAATACGGCCGAGAAGACGAGGTTCGTGGCGAGCCCGATGCTGGGATGGAAGATGCGGCCCATGAAGACGTAGTCTCCCCCCGAGCGCGGCATGGCGCTCGAGAGCATCCAGTAGACGAACCCAACGCCGATGTTGATCAGCACCCCGATGCCGACGGTCGTCACGAGGTTGGCGTTCGGGTATCCGGCCGACGCGAACACGATCCAGAAGAAGTTGACGATGATTCCCATCGCGACGAGGTTCGAAAACAGCGCGCTGGTCGGGCCCACCGTGCGGACGAGCCCCGAGGCCTTACGGACGTAGACGTCCTGCCGCACCGTCATCTCTTTCGGCAGGTTCACGACGCTTCCCGGAGTCTCCGCACCCAACGCAGCCGGCAACTCGCTTTCCCCCACAACCGCCCGGACGACATCGCCGAGCGACAGCTTAGCACGGCGAGGGGCCCCCGGTATTAAAATGATGTGTTGGCGAGATTCACTGTAGTATCCCGAAAAGACTTCCTCTCGAAGTTCTGGGCGACTCGGTCGAACATTTCCAACCTGGAACCGGAGAATCGTCACCTTGGTACTGATAACGCCCGGCGGGAGAGAAGAGAGCTTCGAATGCATCTCCGTGAGCCTGGTCGAGGCCCGGGCGGTCGCCGACGGACTGTGAGAAGGCACGCGATTCAGTTTCAGCCAGACTGGAAGGCAATCACTTAAGTTACAGAGGGGAGTTTCGGCACCATCTCGTACCAGGTACCCCTCGTGCGGATCGTAGACAACGCTCAGATAGTGTCCAGCGGACGACTCGGGGCTTCTACCGACGCCGTGTGGATTCGGTGTCGAATGTCTCGGGCCACCGACTCACCCAAGGCGGTCAAGATGTAGACGTTCAGACGGTAGGGCTGCCCCTGGACATGTCGACGGCCCACCTCGACAACCTTTGCCGCTTGGAGACGCGACAAGACTTTGGTGAGGGTCCCCTGTCGGATTCCGAGGTCCTCACTCATCCCCTTCTGGGTGTACCCGAGACGACCCACTTCGTCGTTGTTCAGCCTGCCGAGCGAAGCGAGATGGACTATCACCCTCCCGGCTAAATCAGCTTCTCTAGAAACCTTCGGCGCTGTCGAGCGGGTAACGACGGGGTCAGAGATAGGAGCTTGGACGGCCGGAGACTGAGAGGGGTTGTGCCTAGTCGTGACGGACACTCGATTCGGGCCTAACCTCCGCCGGGGTCGACCCCGAAGAAGCGCGTGGGCGATCCAGCCCACGATTGCGCCTCCGATGCCAACCAACGTCAGTTCAAGCCAAATCAAGCAAGCCTCCGGGTCGCACCGACGGACCGGAGAGCCGTGGGAGTACGTCAGCGCTTCCGGTCACGTGGGACCGCATCGCGAATGGGGCTCCTCGCCCGAGCTCAGGGGTTCGGTCCTCTTTTCTGTGATTCGGGCTCTCGAGTCAGCTCCTCTATCCACTGTTCTCCCTGTTGCCGTCGGGATCGTTGGTAAAGCGAGCTGGCGCCCCATACCGCGCCCAACCCCACGGACACTGTGCCGGCAATGACAATGTCAGTGACCCACGCGGGTAATCCAGAGCCACCCGTCGCGGAGGGGCCAACTTGAATCGTGAGCGTACTGGTGGAGCGGTCGTTTCGGCTGTCGAGAATCGTCAAGACGACAGTGAACTGCCCCGAGGAATTGTAGGTGTGACGGGGATTCTGAAGGATCGATGTCTCTCCATCGCCAAAGCTCCAATCATAGTGGTATGGCGAAATGCCGCCCTGAGCTTGTCCGACGAAATTGACCGTTAACGGAGGTGCGCCTACGCTCGTGGTAGATCCGGCCAAGGCCTCCAGCTTGATCGAGAGGTTAAGTGTCGAGCGCGCAGCTGCCCCGAGAGCATCTACGACGGCGACTACTACCGTGAAGGGGCCGTTTGTGGTATAGATGTGTGTGATGTTGGACAAGTTCCCACCCGTCCCTCCGTCGCCAAAGACCCAAGAGAACGTGTAAGGTGGCGTTCCGCCCGCAGCTACCGTGGTGAAATTCACCGGTTGACCTAGGTTAGCCGGGTTCGGAGTGGCTTGAAGGGATAGGAGGGCGAGAGGAAGGTAGATGTGGACGCGCAACGAAGTGTTCGCCGCGTGTCCTGCACTATCGTTCACCCAGAGCCGCGCGACGTAGGTACCCTCAGTGCCGTAAACATGAGTAGGATTCACCGCGCTACTTGAGCTGCCGTCCCCAAATCTCCAGCTGTAAGAATATGACCCCACACCGCCCATGAAGGAAGCGGTGAATGACACGTTAGCGCCCGGCAGAGGAGTCGGGGGGGTCGCCCGAACCGCGAGTCCCGCGATGGGAGGATCGTTCCCCCACATCCAGGTGGTGCCGACTCCCCCGATTCCACCAAAGACAACGACTCCGGAGTCGGCCGGGTCATATGCGATACTTCCCTCGTAGCGGGCCTGCGGCGAACGGCTCGCTGAAACATTGCGCCAAGTTCCGTTCTGGAAAAGCCATGTGTCATTCAATGGTTGACCCTTGTAGCCGGATCCGCCAAACAGAAGTACGCCTCCGCTCGAGTTATCGTAGACCGCCGAGGAAATGAAACGGGCCGGCGGGGGAGTCCCGGCGGAGGCGGTTATGTTACTCCAGATTCCTCCGGAGAACTTCCAGGTGTAGCCACCAAAGGCATCGCACCCACTGCAACCTACCCGGCTTCCGAATGATAGGACGTATCCGTCGTACGCGTCGTATGCGACGGCTCCTACTGGGGGTCCGGAGATGGATCGAGTGCAGTTGGTGGAAGGAGCACAGAAGGGGGTCCAAACACCACCTGAATACTTCCAAGTAGCCGCGCCATCTGTTAGAACCACGTAGGAATCGGTCGCGTCGTAGACCAGATTATTGAGGGCGCTGGGGCCGGGGATAAGTCCGCTCCAGCCCCCAGCGGGTGCTTCCACAACAGCCGCGATCTTGCTCCACTTGCCGTGGGAGAAGGACCATGTATCGTTACACATGGCGCTTGCGTTTGGGTTCGCCCCAGGGCAACCCCACGCTAGGACATAACCGTCCGCCGCGTCATAGGTCATGACCATTCCGGGTTGAGTCGGTGGCGGGGTTCCGGCAGTTGAAGTGATGTTGGTCCAAACTCCGTTAGCGAAGGTCCAAGTGTCGTTCATCGTCGCATTCCACTGGCCTCCGAAAAGAAGGTCGTAATGATCCATCCCGTCGTACGTCATTGATGCCAAGTACCGAGAGGAAGGAGCTGTGGGGGGCGACAGGTTAGTCCAGTAAGCCGCACCTGATGTCGCACCGTCCGAGGATGATGTTCCGTTCGGACCACTGGTGGCGACTCCGGAAACGCCCTTTGGAATGGTCAGATCTGGCGTATACGATACGATAGCAAGGGCGGAGGGAAACGCGCCGACCTCGGTTGGAGGAACGGACGCCAAGCTTTGGACAGCGTTCAGTCCCAGGAATATGACCAAGGCGATAACGACGGTCCGCCAGCCTTTTGCATGAGGATCGCGGAGGTGGTGGCTTCGGATCATGCTTCAGGTGTTTCTATGCACGGCACGGAGTAAAAAGTTGAGGCGGATTTACGACTGGATTACTCCATTCAGGGAGTTACTCCCCCCCCACCCGAGTGACCGGATCTCGAATGGGATGAGCCGAAACCAGGCGCTAGAGTCCCCACTTGGGCCCCGACTCCAAACGGAGGGAGTGCCAGTGTTGTCCCCGTGGGTCTCCTCGCAAGGGAGACCAGGATCGTTTTGGTCGGATACGACGATACACACCGGGCGCCCCTACAGGCGCACGCCCCTCGCTTGGGGGAGGTTATCAACCGGCTGCCCCTGTCTTCGTCATCGTCGGCGCCGAACTGTACGTGACCGTGAGTATGTCTCCAGGGCCCAGTCGGAACTGCCCTGAAGTGGCACCCGTTGCGATGCCGTCGAGTGTAATGGCGCTCACGCTACCTCCCGTAACGAAGACGAGCTCCCAGCATCCGTCGAGATTTCGGTAAGCGAATGGAGACGTGCCGACAGTAATTGACACGGTGTAAACGGTGCCGCCGTTGTTGTCGCGCCCTTGAAGGGATCCGCTCGCTCCTAGTGGGTAGGTCGCGGTGGTTTGGGGTCCAGAGCCTTCGTAAGTGATCGATCCGATGAAGGTCGACGTGCTCTGATACGTCATTACGCAGTTCACAAATTTACAGTCGTGGAACCGTATGTTAGCGACGTAGGCCGAATTCGAGGCACCATTGTTGTCATCAATAAAAGGCCCCCCTGAGCCGGCGACCGCCGGCGAACTTGCCCCCGAGTCGAATACGCAGTCGAAGAATGAGACGTCTCTCAAAATTCCGTTCGCGCTGGCCGTTCCGTTACCCTGAAGTTCAAGCACCTGTCCCGAAGAGCCGTTGTTCTTGACATGGACCTGTTCGAAGAGGAGGTTCTCGCAGATTCCGTAGTAGCTCGCGTTCTCAGGTCCTCCGTGGCAGAACAGGATCGAATGGTCCCCGCTTGGGTAGGTCGAGCCATCGATGTAGATACGTCGGCACGTGACGTTGCTGTTGGTAATGAGGAGCCCAGTGCCACTAGATGCGTTGGCGAAGGAATGCAAGTATAGATCCTCGAGCAAAATATGCCCGTACTGGTTCTCAGCGCCAGTCTGGGCGCTGGAGATTGTCGAGATGGCCACGAAGAAGGGTGCCTGACCTCCGTAGACCTCGAAGCCGGAAATCACTAGATGGTGCGCCGTTGTAGGCGCATTCAGCGAGTTGTCACCTATGCCTGCCGCAAAGCCATTCAGATTTACGATCGTCCCGTAACCAATCCAGCGAATCCACGAGTGCATTACGCCGGACGAGTCTGTGGCCATGTGAATCGTATAGCTCCCCTTGAACGTGAGCGTCGCGCCGGGGTCGCCAAGGACTGTGATGTGATCACTGGGCGTGTAGATAGTTGCCCCGATGTTATAGCTACCTGGGATGAGCTTTACCGTCCCCCCACCAGAACTAGCGATTGCATTCAGGGCTTCTTGGATTCCGGTGGTGAGTGTGCCCGTCGTATCCGGCCCGAAGTCGGCTCCATTATTGGGTAGCGTACCATGGCCAATCGCGATTCCGATTGGCGAAACGGTCACAAAGGGTGCACCGGCCAATCCAGCCCAAGTCATTTGCCGAGTCGCCGCTCGAAGCCGAGAACCTACATGAGTCTTCACTTAGCGCAAGACGAGGGCTCGACGGTGAGTAGATTCCGCCGCAAGTGGAGTTGAAGCACGACGTCGAATCAAATCGCGGCTCAAGGCGACAAAACGACCGCCGAATCAATTGAACGACAGGTGGGCGAATCCGAGACGCATTCGTTCCCGTCGAATGGTTGAAATCTAAGGGGGAGCTCGGGACCGCCGATGCGGTGGGACACCCGGCTGATCCACGAGGGGCAGGAGCCGGACCCGCTCACCGGATCGGTCAACCCGCCGGTCTATCTCACGTCGACCTACGCACAGTCCTCCCCCGGAACGGCGAAGGGGTTCGTTTATTCCCGGACCGGGAATCCCACCCGCGCCGCACTTGAACGAGTGCTGGGAAAGCTCGAAGGAGGAGCCGGCGCGCTCGCGTTCGCCTCCGGCCTCTCCGCCGCTTCCGCCCTCTTCATGGCGTATCCTTCCGGGAGCCGCATCGTCGCGGGGGACGACCTCTATGCCGGGACCCGGCGCCTCCTTGACGTGGCCCGCACCCACGGGGTGCGCGTGGACCTGATCGACACCTCGGAGCTCGCGAACGTCCGGCGGGCATTCTCCGAACCACGGAAGGTCGACCTCCTGTACCTCGAAACTCCGACCAATCCCCTTCTCAAGGTCACCGACCTGAAGAGCGCCGTGGCGCTCGCCCGAGCCCACCGGACTCGGGTCGCGGTCGACAACACGTTCGCCTCGCCGGTCCTCCAGCGGCCCCTCGGTCTCGGCGCAGACATCGTGCTCCACTCCACGACGAAGTACCTGGGTGGGCACAGCGACCTCATCGGAGGCGCGCTCGTGTTCCGAACCCGTGCGATGCTCGAAAAGTACCGTTGGTATCAGAACACCCAAGGCGGCATTCCGGGCCCCCTCGACTGCTTCCTCGTGCTCCGCGGGATCCACACGCTCGGCCTGCGCGTCCGGGCGCACTGCGCGAACGCGCGGCGGGTCGCTGCCTTCCTCGACCGCCATCCGAAGGTCGCACGGACCCTCTATCCGGGACTCCCGGAACATCCGGGCCACTCGGTCGCGCGGCGGCAGATGGACGACTACGGCGGCATGGTCTCGGCAGAGTTCCGAGGCGGTCTGCCTGCCGCCCGTCGGATCGTACGCCGCCTGAAGATCTTCACGCTCGCGGAGAGCCTCGGAGGCGTCGAATCCCTTGTGAATCATCCGGCGCTCATGACCCACCGCTCGGTCCCCATCGAGGTCCGGGAGGCGCAGGGGATCACGGGGGGCCTCCTTCGATTCTCGGTCGGGGTCGAAGACGCCGACGACCTCGTCGAGGACCTTCGGCAGGCGCTCGCCTAGCCACCGCGGCATGTCCAAATACGGCGGCGCGCTCCCGGGGGCATGCCGTTCTGGGACGACCGCCCCGAGGCCTGGCACGAGATCCTACCGGGCGTGAAGCGCCGCATCCTGACCCACGGCCACGGCGTGATGATGGTCCTCTACCACATCGCGCCGGGCTCTACGTTCCCGATGCACACTCACCCTCACGTCCAGGCGGGCACGTTCCTCGAGGGAGGAGGCCGGTTCCGGGTGGGCCCCGACGTCTACTCGATGACGAAGGGCTCGTCGTACTCGATCGCGGGAGGGGTCCCGCACGAACTCGTCACGCAGGCCGGCGGACCGAGCGTCGTGCTCGACGTCTTCGTCCCCGAGCGGGCGGACTTCCAAAAAGAGGCGCTGACTCCGGACCGGCCCTAGCGACCGACCCGGGAGGGCCGACCTACCCGACCGAGCGCAGAAGGCCGCCGTCGACGGGAAGGAGCGCTCCGCTCACGTAGCTCGACATCTCGCTGCCGAGGAAGACGATCGCCCGGGCGAGCTCTTCGGGCGAGCCGATCCGGCCGAGCGGGATTTCCCGTTCGAGGGCGGCGCGCTCCGCTTCGGGGGAGGTTCCCTTGCGCCGCGCCGCGTCCCGGAGGACCTCGTCGACCCGGTCCGTGGCGATGTATCCCGGCAGGATCCCATTGACTCGGATCTTTTTCGGGCCCAGCTCCCGAGCGAGCGTACGTACGAGGCCGGCCACCGCGATCCGGCAGACGCTCGACGTCGCGATCGTGGGGATCGGTTCTCGGATCGCAACGGAAGTGAGGAAGACCATCCGGCCTCCCTTTCCGCCCACGAGCATGGCCTCGGCCGCCCGTCGGGCGAGGTACGCCGGGCTTACGACGAGGAGACGCGCCGCCTCGTCCCAGTCGGCGAACCCCTGTTCGAGGAACAGGCCGGGCCGCGGGGAGCCGGTGACGTACACGAGCGTGTCGAGGCCGCCGAGATGCCCGACCGTCTCCTCGAGCAATCGGTCGAGGTCGCCTTTCTCTCGGAGGTCGGCGGCGACCCCGTGGACCTCTCCCAGGGGTGCGAGGGCGTCGGTGGCGCGGCGAAGGCGGTCGGCGTTCGAGGAGTTGACGACGACGCGTGCCCCCTCCACGAGGAACGCCCGCGCAGCTCCGAATCCGATCCCTTGGCTCCCGGCGGTCACGAGAACGCGCGCGCTGCCGAGACCCGCCTCGAGCACCATGCGTCGCTCCGCCCTACGTTTCGAGGGCGAGGACCCGGGCCATCGCCCCGCTCGCGCCCGCGATCTTGAGCGGCGCGGCGATGAGCGTGTAGACCTTGCCCTCCTCAAGCGCGTCAAGGTGGTCGAGCGCCTCTAGAATCCAGACACCGCGCCCGAGCAGCACCTTGTGCGCCTCGAATTTCGCATTGGAGAACGGGTCGATCCCGAGGGTGTCGATACCGACCCCGCGGACCCCCTTCCCCGCGATCCACTCGGCGGCCTCGGGGGAGATCCCGGGAAACTCGTAGAGATACCGTCGACTCGGTGCTCGTCCGTGGCTCCAGCCGGTCTCGAGGAGCACGATCTCGGGGGCGACGGCTTCGGGCCAGTGGCGCTTCACCGTGTCGAGCCCGATCAGGGGACCGGCGAGATCGCGGCGAAGGTCGAGGACCACCGCGCGCCCGACGAGCCGTTCGGGGGGGATCCGGTCGACCGTCAGGCCGTCTTCGAGAAAGTGGTAGGGGGCGTCCATGTGGGTCCCCGTGTGGGTCAGGCAGCTGACCCGTTCGATCGCGTAACCGTCCCGGGCGACGACGCCGACCGGCTCGAAGACGGGCAGCGGAGAGGTCGGCCAGACCGGCATGTGCGTCGAAAGGGTGGCGGTCAGGTCGTGGACCCGAAAGGGGGCGGTCACAGGTCGGGCTAGCGAATCGGGGTACAAAAAGGCGGGAGCCACGGCTCTACAAGCCAGCCGACGGATCCGCGTGGCGCTCGAGGAACCGACGGAGCCGCCCAAGCCCGTCGTCCAGGAGGTCGACCGGGCTCGTGTAGGAGATGCGCACGTGCCTCTCTCCGCGGGGGCCGAACGAGATGCCGGGAACGAGCGCGAGATGCTCTTCCTCGAGCAGGCGGAGCGAGAACTCGGTCGAAGAGAGGGGGAGGGAGTAGCGCGGGAAGACGTAGAACGCCCCTTCGGGCCGGACGAACGAGAGGCCCGGCATTTTCGCGAGGCCGGCGAGCAGATGGTCGCGACGCGCGCGGAACGCTTCTCGGAATCGGAGCTCGTCCGCGGCCGAGTTCTCGAGGGCCCAAAGACAGGCCTTCTGGATGAAAGGAGGCAGGCACGTCAGAGTATGTTCCATCACCTTCACGAGACGCGACCGGATCTCGGGCGGGGCGACCGCGAAGCCGGCCCGCCAGCCGGTCATCGCGTACACCTTCGAGAAGCTCCCGATCGTGATGACCGGAACGTCCCCGCCGGCGAGGCTCGCGGGTGCGAGGTGGGCCCCCTCGTACACGAGGGACTCGTACGTCTCATCGCTCACGACCGTGAGGCGGTGCGCGCGAGCGACCTCGAGGGCCGCGGCGACCTCCGCCCGTCGGAGCACTCGGCCGGTCGGATTCCCGGGAGAGACGAGGATCAGCATCTTGGTGCGCGGCGTGATCGCCGCTTCGAGGGCCTCGGGGTCGAGCACGAACCCTTCGCTCAACGGGGCGTACACGGGCCGCGCCCCGGCGAGGCGCACCGGCTGCTCGAACAGGTAGGTCGGGTCGGGCAGCAGCACCTCGTCGCCCGGGCCGACCGTCGCGAGCAGGCTCGCGTAGATGGCGAACTTCGCCGGAAGGACTACGACGTCCGACTCCGAGGCCGGGATCGCGTGACGCGCGGAGAGCCGAGCCGCGATCGCCGACCGAAGTTCGGGCATCCCCTGGGCCGAGCCGTAGTGGGTCAGCCCTTCGTTCATCGCCCGGTAGGCAGCTTCGCGGATCCCGGCGGGCGTATCGAAGTCGGGCTCCCCGATATGGAGACCTAGCACCTCCTCACCGCGCCGGCGCAGCTCGAAGATCCGATCGATGAGCGAAAGGATCGGAGACTCGCCAATGTCGTCCACGAGCATAGCGGACGCAAACGGTCCCGAGTTTAAGGGCGCGATGCCCCCTCGGAGTGGGGCGGGGGCGACCGGTTCGCCGACTACCCGAAGGGGCGGCCGCCGGCCATCGCCTCTCCGACCTTTCGGATCGCCCGGGAGCGATGGGAGATGCGGTTCTTCGCTTCGACGGGGGCCTCGGCGAACGTGCGGACCCAGCCGACCGGGACGAAGATCGGGTCGTAGCCGAAACCGTTCCGGCCCGCGGGTCGGCGAGCGATACTCCCCCGGACCTCGCCGGCGAACATTGCGCGTCGACGTCCCTCCTGGAGCCCTGCGACGGTCCGGAAGTACGCCCCGCGCGGGCGCGCGCGCAGCAGCTCGAAGATCGGTCCGAACTTCCAGATCTTGAGGAAGTGGGCAGAGTAGACGCCGGGAAACCCTCGCAGGGACGGAATGAACAGCCCGGAGTCTTCCACGAGGACCCGGCCCCGGAGGTCCCGCACGGCGTCGAGCTTCGCGGCCACGACCTCCTCGAGGGTGGAGGCCTGCGGCTCGGGCAGCTCCCGCCGCTTCCAGCGGACTCGGACCCCGTAGGGGTGGAGCACCGCCGCGACCTCGCGGGCCTTGCCCGGATTGGTGCTGACGAACGTGAGGTCGGTCACGAGCCCCTACCAGGGGTACTCGTTGTAGGCGATGATCTCGTCCGGACTCTTTCGCCCTTCGCCCGGAGCCTTGGCGCCAGCGCCCCCGTTCACGGGGAACCCGATAGGGATCACCGCGATGGGGTGGATCCCCTCGGGGACGTGCAGCACGGCACGGACCTTGTCCTCGTGGAACTCGATGATCCAGTTCGTCCCGAGACCCTCCGCCACCGCCGCGAGCTGGAGGAGGTTGATTGCGACCGCCACATCGAGCGGATAGGCCGATATGTACCCCCCGATCGTGACCGGGATATCCTCCTCGACGGCGAACGCGACGATGACCGCCGGGGCCTCGGCGATCAGCTTGCCCCGATTCGACGCTTGGGCGAGAAGTCGTTTCCGTTCGTCGTCCTGCACGACCACGAACCGCCAAGGCTGTAGGTTGCGCTGGCTGGGAGCGAGCCGAGCGGCCGAGAGGACGGTCTTGAGGAGCTCGGGCGGAACCGGTCGGGGTTGATACTGTAGGCAGGGGCGGAACGAGCGGATCGCCTCAAGGACGTCCATGCAGATCCGACCGAAGAGAGGCGAAATCAAGGAGCAGGACGAAGTCCCACTCGCGTCCGAAGGCGAACCATTCACCGTTGCGAGGGCCCTCATCAATAAAAGGGTTTTCGGCCCGGCCGGTGGACCGAGGGAGCGTGGACTTTCGCCTTAGGTCCGAGCCGCCTTCCCTCCGGTCCGTCGGGACCCCGACCCGCGACCCTCCATCGCTGGCGCCGCTCCCACCCAGGAGGGGCCCTCGAGGGGGACAATGGGCGTCGGCGCGCCCTCCATCCGCGGGACAGAGGCCAACGCGAGTCGACCGTAGGTTTTTCTTTACCCGGGGAACTATCCGGTGCGAACGATGGCGACCCCTCCCCCGTCCGACATCGATCTCGCCGACCTAACCCGGGGCGCGTGGTCGACGTTCGTCTGGGGAGCGTCCCGCGCCGTCACGAAGCGCGTGCTGTACGCGCTGGCTCGGGCGAACGATCCCCACCTCTACTGGGTCGACGTACGCTCCGCAGCGGACCCCGTCGAGGACCCGGACCCCGCCCTCGCCGGCTGGGTGCCCGAAAATCATCTCCTGGTCACGCGTCGTCCTGAGGAGGCACGACCGCAAGCGACCATGGATCCGCCCGCCCTTTGGTCGATCGTCCGTTCGGATGAGCCCGAACGGGTGCTAGCCCAGCTCTCCGACTTCCTGCGCCTTCCTCCGATCGCGCAGGAGATCATCGCGCGGACGAGCGCCGGTGGCGGGCGGCACGTGGTAGCGGTCGCCAATGTCGACCGGGTCCGAGCGTACTACCCCACTTCGCCCGAGGCGACCCGGCCGGTGCTCGACCCGTTCCTTGCGGCCTCGATCCTTCCCTTCTTAGGTTCGATCGGAACCCCGAGCGACGCGCGATGGGCCTTCGACTTCGTCTTCGAAGTGCGGGCGACGGACCTCCGCTCCTGGGAAGCCGGCTGGCTCGTTTGCGAGAAGGCTCACGCGGGCACGTCCTTCCGTACGTCGCACGCCATCCCCCTCCGCTCGCTTCCGGAGGTCGCGGAAGTGCTGTACGGCGACGATCCGATCCCGTGAGCTTCCGAACCCCGTCCTCGAGACGGTAGGGACCGCTTCGAAGGACGAGCGGGATCCGAGCCGGGCGGTACGCTCGTCGCTGTTAGGCTACCGTGAGCGTGCCGTACATCACGTCCCGGGCCATCGTCCCTTCGGGCCCGCAGAGCACCGCGCATCCCCAGTTGAAGGTCCCCGTCATGGCAAAGATGACCGAGAAGGTCACAATCGTGGGGTCGTTCGAGGCGCTGGCGGGCGGGATCGGGACGTTGAGGTGATAGGCGCCGCTCGAAATCGTGAAGGTGTGCGCGATGTCGCTCATCGCGACCGAGCGGACCGCCGCGGAGTGACCCCCCGCGGCGATCGTCGCGACGCCGCCGACGGTCCCGACGACGAGGGCGTCGGAAGCCGCGGGGATCTGGGCGATCGACGGGTCGTAGTTCGTGATGCAGAAGACGACCGTGACCCCGGCCGGTACGGTGAGCATGGTCGCACTGTAATCGAAGGCGCCCGTCGCCGAGTCGAAGGCGATGGAGAGATTGCGATAAACGGTGGGATTCGTGGCGGGGCCCGGCCGCGAGGCGGCCGTGGGAGCGCTCACCGTCGGATAGGCGATCGCGAGGGCGCCGATGACCACGATCAGCACGGCGATGACTCCGGCCACCAGATTGAACCAGGATGCGTCGCGCATGTGTGCGGCCCGGCGCGCCGGGTCGAAATACCCATTCGTCCGCTCCTGAATGAACTGCCCGTCAACTCAAGTTGACGGGCCGGCCCTCCGCGCAGCCCCCCGGGGGCGGCCTTCGGAACCGGATCCCGGCCCGGCGTCCGGCAATGAATCTAGCCCCTGCCTCGACCGCCGTGGCATCGGAGCCAGTCCCGCTTCGATTCGGGTAGACGAGGTTCACTGCGTGTTTTCGGCTGGGACGCCTCAGTGGCCCGATGTTTCTGGGCGAACTCTTCAGAAGAGAAGTCACGCGTCTAGAGGCTCGAGAAATGCGGAATCCGGTCGGTCCGTCCGGTGGTTCGGTGATGCTCGTGGGCAGCCGTGCCTCGAGCTTCCACGGGTCGGGGGCCGCCTGGATTGCGCTGCGCCCAATCTTCCCGACGGGGCAGAGAGCACCTTCGGTTCCCCAGGGGGGAATGACCTCGATAGGCGGATCCCCTTGCGAGAAGTCTCGGGATCTTCTCAAGAATCGAAGGTCGGTAGCGGGCATCGACCCGAACCGACCCACCTGCGCGGCACCGGTTCCGTTGGGGCCATACAGTTAAATATGGCTGACAGGGCTCGGAGAGAGGCGCTGACAGTCGTCCGACAAACGGGCGGTCGTCGGCGACGGACGTCACAACTCGGGAGCCGGCAGGGGGAGACGCTCAATGCATCTCAAGCGGATCAAGCTGCGGAACTTCAAGTCGTTCGCCGGCGCGACCGAGCTGCCGTTCCAACCCGGATTCACGGGAGTGGCCGGCCCGAACGGGATGGGCAAGTCGAACATCTCCGACGCCATCCTGTTCGTCCTCGGTCCGACCAGTTCGAAAGCCCTTCGGGCGGAACGCCTGACGCATCTGTTCTTCAATGGAGGCTCCTCGAAGAAGGCGGCGACCGAATGCGAGGTCTCCCTGGTCTTCGACAACTCCGATAAGCTCCTCCCTTCCGACGCCGCCGAAGTCGAAGTGACGCGGTACGTCAAGCTCGCCCCGAGCGACCCCGACGGGTACTACTCGTACTTCTACGTCAACGGCAAGCGCACCACGCAGACCGAGATCGACGGTCTCCTTTCGCACGCTCGCCTCTCGGGCGACGGGTACAACCTCGTCCAGCAGGGCGATGTGAACAAGGTCGTCACGATGGGCCCGGTGCCCCGCCGCGGGCTCCTCGAGCGCCTAGCGGGGATCAGCCAGTACGACGAGGACCTCGAACGGGCCGCGGTGAAGCGCCAGGACCTCGACCAGAACCTCGACCGCATCGGAACTCTCCTCACGGATATCAAGAGCCGTCTCGCTTCGTTGGAGAGCCAGCGGCTCCAGGCGATCCAGTACAAGCAGCTGCAGGACGACAGGCGCCGTTCCGAGGCACGCCTCGCTCGTGCGGGCCATCGCCTCGCGGAGCAGGAGCTCGCGACCTGTCGAAAGCAGGTCGATGCGGTGCGTGCGGAGATCGACCGCCTCGACCACGAGCGCGGCGCCCTCGCCGCACGCCAGGAAGAGCTCTCCCGGGAGATCGACGACATCGACCGAAAGATCGCGGAGGCGGGCGGCGCGGCCGCGGTGAAGTTCAAGCAAGACCTCGACGAGAAGAAGATGGCCTTCGCACGGCTCGACCAAAGCAAGAGCCACCTTCTCGAAGCGCTCGAGGGGGTAGAGGCCCAGGTCGCGGAGTTCGCAAGGTCGATCGCCCAGGACGAGGCCCAAAAGAAGTCCCTCGACTCCCAGGAAAAGAAGCTCGCGGCCGAGCTGGCCCAGCTCGCCAAACGCTCGGAAGAGCTCGGAGCGGAGATCCAAGGCGCGACGGGCGCCCCCGGGAAGTCCCAGGAGAAGCTCGCCGGCGCCCGCAAGGTCCAGCTCGAGCTCGAACGACAGCTCGATGCGAAGCAGAAGGCGTGGCAGGCCGCCGTACAGGCCCGCGAGGCGGCGAACGCGGCGCTCCAGGCTGCGGAGCGGTCCCAAGCCCAGGCGGAGGAGGACCTCCGTGAACGAGAAGTAGAAGTCAAGGACCTCGAGCTCCGCGCACGCGAGTCGAACCCCGCGAAGTCCGCCGGGGGCGGGACGACCGGAGAGCTCCAGAAGGAGCTCTTCGCGCTCAAGTCGAAGGAGAAGAGCCTGAGCGCCGAAGTCGACCGCCTCGCTCAGGAGGTCCTCGAGCTCAACCGTCGCTACCTCGGCCTCGATGCTCGGCTCAAGGCGCGCGCCGAATCGGGTGGGCGACCCAACCAGCTCGCGGCCGTGGACTTCTTACTCTCCCAACGGAACCTCGGGAAGATCTCGGGGATCCGCGGTACGGTAGAGGAACTCGCCGAGTACGACCCGAAGCACAAGGTGGCGCTCCAGGTCGCCGGTGGGAACCGCTTCCAGGCGCTCGTGGTCGAGAGCGACCGGGTCGCCGAGGAGTGCATTCAGTTGCTGCGCCAGGAAAAGCGCGGCCGGGCCACCTTCCTACCGCTCAACAAGATGCTCCCCGGGCGAGCGCACGGGAAGTCGCTCGTCGTAGCGAAGGCGAGCGGCGCCACGGGCTTCGCGCTCGATCTTGTCCGGTTCGACGAGACGCTCCGACCAGCGTTCTGGTACGTCTTCGGCGAGACGGTCGTCATGGACGACCTCTCCCACGCCCGGGCCCAGATGGGCGGGGTACGGCTCGTCACGCTGACGGGCGACCTCATCGAGGCGACGGGAGCGATCTCGGGCGGGTATCTCGACCCGTCGAATCAGGGGCGAGGCGCGGACAGCGCGATCGAGCTGAAGCGGCTCGGAGAGGAGCTCCGGGAGAAGAGCGGCGCGGAGACCGCGGCCCGTACGGAGCTCGCGAAGGGCGCCGAGCGGATCCGGGCCCTCGCCGAGGAGCTCTCGAAGCGCTCGATCCAGGACCAGGCCCACCACTCGACGCTCGAGGTCGTCGCGAAGGACCTCGGCGCGGCGCGCGAGCGCCTCGCCGCGGCCCGCGACCGCATCAAGTCGGCGGTGGCCGAGCAGAAGCAGGCCACGTCGGCCCTATCGGAGTCCGAAGCCGATCTCACCCGAGATGCCGGCGAGGTCGCGGACCTCAAGGCCCGCATCCAGAAGGCCCAGGAACAGTACCTGAGCCAACTTCCCGACACGATCTCGAGCCGCCTACGAGGCCTCCAGGAGGCATCGGAGAAGTCCGCGAACGAGCGGGTGCGGGTGAACGGGGAGCTCGAATCCGTCCGCGCCTCCCTCCAGGCGCTGCGCACGAGCCTCGACGGCCGCCGCACGGAGCTGGAGAAGGCCCGGAAGGACGCAGGGGTCAAGGCGAAGGAGATCGCCGAGACCGAACGGCTCCTCCGCGACGCCCGCGAGGCCCTCGATGCCCTCAAGACGGTCGAGTCCCAGCAGAGCGAGGCCTCGAAGGGACTCTCCGAAAAGAAGCGGCGCTTCGACACCGAGCGGCTCGACGTCACCGGGAAGCTGGGCCAGGTCCTCGCGAATCTCGAGACCCGCCGATCGATGCTCACCCAGGAAGAGACCCGATCGGCGCAAGCCGAGCAGCACCTCCACGAACTGGAGGAGGCGCTCCGCGAGTTCCCCGAGCCCGAACCGGACGAGAAGCCGGTGGGCGTCGAGGAGCTCAAGAAGAAGATCGCCGCCCTCGCGCAGGAGCTCGCCGCGCTCGGGGACGTCAACCAGCGCGCGGTCGAGGAGTACGACCAAGAGAAGGCGCGCCTCGATGAATTCCAGTCGGAGGTCGAGCGGCTCACCGCCGAGAAGAACGAACTGATCGGACTCGTCGCGGAGATCGAGAAGAAGAAGCGCGAGAAGATCACGGAGGTCGTGGGCCAGGTCAACTCAAACTTCCGCGAGATCTACGGCGAACTCTCGGCCGGCGGCGAAGGCGAGATCGCCCTCGAGAACCCGGACGACCCGCTCGCGGGGGGGCTCCTCATCAAGGCCCGACCGATCGGCAAGACCGTCGCGCGCCTCGAGCAGCTCTCGGGCGGGGAGAAGTCCCTCGCGAGCCTCGCGTTCATCTTCGCGATGCAGCGCTACGATCCGAGCCCGCTCTATGTCTTCGACGAGGTCGACATGTCCCTCGACGGCCTCAATGCCGAGTATGTCGGCCGGATGCTCCGGCGCAACGCCGAACGGGCCCAGTTCATCGTCATCTCGCTCCGCAAGGTGACGCTCAAGTTCGCCCACCACCTCTTTGGGGTCACGATGCGGGGCGACGGCTGCTCGCATGTCGTGGGGATCCACCTCGACGACATCCACGACGTCGAGAGCCGCGAGAACGCGCGGGCCCCGGAGGGCGAGGCCCCGGTGCTGGAGGCGCGATGACGATCTCGGAGGGCGAGGCCGTTGGGCTCGCTACGCCGAACGCGGTCCCCCGGGAGGCCGCGGAGAAGGTCCTGCACTACCTCGTATTCCACCGCTCGCTGCTCGGCGAGTCCGAGGACGCGTCGGTGCTCCTCGAGCGGTACCTCGCGCTCGTCGAGAACCTCAAGGAAGGGGTCCACGTCGTCATTGCCGACCCGTTCCAGAAGGCGATGGCGCTCCTCTTCGAGCTCGTGATGGAGGAGGAGTTCGACCCGTGGGAGATCGACCTCGTGAAGTTCACCCAGTCGTATCTCGAACGGGTCGAGAAGGACGGCGCGGTGAACTTCGCGATCGCCGGACGCCTCCTCTACATGGCCTGGAGCATCCTGTACCTCCAATCGGAGGCGCTTCTCAAGCTCCGGGACACCCCCGATAGCGCGACCGACGGCGGCGAAGGGCTCGGGGTGACGGACGAGGGGTACCTGCCGCTCCTCGAAACCCCGGAGGCGGTCGACGTGACCTCGACCGTGCTCGGCTCCGCCGACCCGCCGCCGCTGCTCGGGATGGTACGCCACCCCGAGACCCGTCCCGTCTCGCTCCTCGAACTCGTCCGGGCCTTCGGCGAGGCCGAAGCGGACGCCCGCCGCTCGATCCGGATCCAGGAGCTTCGTGAGCGTCTCCGGGACGAGCAGCGGGCCCCCCCCGAGGTGCTGGTCCACGGGGACATCCCCGAGCAGGACCTCGAGGACACCTGGACGGCCGCCCTCCGCCACCCGGTCGGTGCACCCTTCCCCTTCCTCGCCCTGTGGAACCCCCTCCAGGGACGGGACCGTCTCGTCGCGGTCTTCCTCTCCGCATTGTTCCTCGCCCGGGAGCGCTCGATCGAGCTCCGCCAGGAGGTCCTCGGCGAGTCCCCGATCCTGGTCGTCCGCACCGCCGAGGCGCGTTCTCTATTGCCCGAGGTGTCCTGAACATGCCCTCGAAGCTCGACCGCCTCGTTTTCCAGGTCGAAGCCGTCCTCTTCGCGAGCGGCAAGCCAATGAGCGTGAAGGAGCTCACCGCCGCGCTGGGGCTCGACGACTTCCGGCCGGTCCAACGGGCCGTCCGAACGCTCGAACAGACCTACGCCCACCGCCAGTCCGCCCTCGAGGTCCGGCGGGTCGGGGACCGCTACGCGCTCCAGCTGCAGGAAGGCTTCGTGCCGAGCGTGCACGCGGTCACCCCGGTCGAGATGGCGCCGCGGACGCTCAAAGCGCTCACGCTGATCGCCTACCACCAGCCGATCCTCCAGAGCGTGCTCGTGCGGATGATCGGCGACATCGCCTACGAGGAGGTCCAGCATCTGCGGGGCCTCGGTCTCGTCCACACCGAGCCGAAGGGGTCGACGCTCGAGCTGGCCACCACGCGTCGCTTCGCCGAGTACTTCGGGATCGCTTCCAGCCGACCGGAGGAGATCCGCCGCTATCTCGAGCAGAAGCTCGGGGTCGCGCCGGCGCCGCTACCGGCCGCCCCCGAGGACGCTCCCGTCGGCACCGCCGCCGCGGACGCGACCCCGGCCTCGGGCGAACCCCCCGAGGGGGATGTGGCGACCCCGAACGAAGCCCGCGCGAGCGTGCTCGCCGAACCCCCGAACTCCTCGTCGCCACCTTAGAGCGACCCGCACTGCGGGCAGCGAACGGGCTCCGCCGGGCGAGCGGCCCCGCAGTACGGACAGGGGAACGTAGCTCCCGGCCGCGCGACTCCCGAGCTCGCGGGCCCGTACGGAGCCCCGGCCGTTCCCTGGGCGCCGAACGGCACGCGCACCGGTTCTATGGCGCGCTTCGGCCGCGCCACGAGGAGCACGAGGCCGAGCGCGACCGCGACGCCGATCCCGAAGATGAGGAGCACGGCCGTCCATGGGACCCCGCCGACGGAGGTCGCCGGAGGGGGGAGCGAAGGCGTGGGTCCCGTGTAGACGAACTGGCGGATGGCCGGGGTCTCCTCCGCCGCCAAGAACTCGGGGGCCGAGATTCCCCCCCAGCCCGTGGTCGGATCCCAACCGGCCGCGGCGGAGAACTCGTAGTTGGCACCCGCCGTCACGTCGAGATAGGGGTCGGTGGTCGCGTTCGGGTACGCCGCGAAGTAGCTCGCGATCCGGTAGATCGAGGGGTTGAGGTAGCCGAACGACGTCCAGCTACCGGGCGACCGGGCGTTCTCGACCGCGAGCACGTCCGCGAGCAGTCCGGCGAAGATCGGGGCGGCCACGCTCGTCCCGCCGAGCAGGCTGAGGTAGACGGTCCCCGTCGAGTTCGCGAAAGTGGCCGCGAGGGTGTCGTTCGCCGGGAACGCGACGTCGGGCTCCGCGCGGCCGAGTGCGCTCGCGCCCTCGAGGATCGTCGCGTTCACGATCGCCCACTGGGCCGCGGAGTGGAACTGCCAGTTCGGCTCGGGGAACACGGTACTGATCCCTCCCTCGGTACCCGCGAACCTCCCCGGTCCTGCGGTCGTGTCCCACCAGGCCGACATCGATCGGATCCCCGAGATCGTAGGGTCGTAGGAGAGGTTCACCGACTGGCCGTTGGTGTACCCCGTCGGCGCCCCGTCGAGCGAGAGGCTGACGCCGCCGACCGACGTGGCGCCCGAAGAGTTGAACGCCGCGCTGGCGGGCCACGTCGGCCAGGGACCGTCCCCTCGGTGGGTCAGGTAATCCGGAGCGTTCCCCTGGTCTCCGCTCGAAATGACGACCGTGACGCCGGTCGCCGCCGCGACCCCGAGCTCCGTGTTCCAGAACGACTCGTTGAGGTCGGGGAGGCCGAACGAGCCCGAGACCACCCCGAGATGCGCGGGCGAGTAGTTGTACGCAAGCGCCTCGGAGAGGCTCTGGGCGAAGTCGTAGGCGAGGACGACGTCCGAGGTGTTCGCGGCGAGCAGGGAGCCCGAGAAGTAGAAGTTGTATATCGACGCGCCGGGCGCCAGGCTCCCCGCCATTTCGAGGTCGAGGGAGTTCTCATACTCGTCGGCCGACGAGTCGGAAAGCGACCCGAACGACCCGGGGAGCGGCGGCGTCATGGAGCCGATCGTCACGGGCACCCCTCGGAGCGTGGGCTTCGGCCACGTCGGCGGGAACGTGAGATTGAAGTAGGAATCGACCACCGCGGGGTCCCAGGGCGGCAGGTCCTGGCCCGAGCTCAGATTGTACCCGCTCGCGAGGAGGGTCGCGACCGCGACCCGCGAGGGGAACGTGGCGTTCGGAACGCTTCCGCCGGGAAACAGCGAAGTCGCTCCGTAGGCCTGGGTGTAGTCCGAGCCGACGAACCAATCGCTCCCCGTCTGATTGTTCTGGACGAACAAGGAGTTCCCCCGAGTCCCGTCGGCCGACGGCAGCGACGCGCCGACCGCAAGATCGGTCGCAATCCCGTTCGCCGCGGTGGAACTTAGGCCGTCGACCGCACTGACCACTCCCCGGAGCCCGGCCGCGAGTTCGACCGACCCGGTCGCGGTGAAGAGCGGGCGACCGCCCGCGGTGCCATACTCGACGAGGGCGACTCCGAGCAGCGACGCGACGCGGGCTGCGGGGAACGTCGCTTCGACCGCGGATCGGTCGGGGGAAACGGTGACGGAGCTTCCGCCCGCGGAGCGGAGCGTCGCGGTGACTTCGGCGACCGTGGCCGGGGTCGGCGAGAACTCTCGGAGGTATTGCGCGTAGGTGAGGAAGTGATGGAAGAGAGGTGAGGTGGGGTCGTCGACCGCGGAGAGGAACGTCGCGAGGGCGGCCGCCCGGGGAGAATCGAGCGTGAACGTCAGGGACACGGGATAGTTCGCGGGGAGGGGCCGGAGATGCGCCGTGGGGGGCGGTACGAGGGCGTCGGTGACCACGGAGGAGGGTGCGGAGGCCGCTGCGGACGCGACCAGGGCAGGGCCCGGCGACCGCGCGAGCGCGAACGCTCCGAACGATGCGAGCACGACCAGGACGACGCCGGCCACGGCGGCGACGCGGTGCGGGAGACCCATCGACCGCATACAGGCGGTCGCAGCCTAATGAACTGAATGGGGCCGCGCGTCGCGCCAACCCTTTAGTCCGAGCCGTTGTCCCCGGTCGGATGGCCGCCCAAGCGCCGAGCGCGGGGGAGAAGTGCGTCTTCTGCGACATCGTGAACCAGCGGTCCCCCGCCTGGGTCGTCTTCGAGGACGCGAGCACGATGGCGTTCCTCGACATCTTTCCGTTCACCCGCGGCCACCTGCTCGTGATCCCGAAACGACACGGCGCTCGCCTCACCGACCTGCCGTTCGAGGATCAGATGGCGCTGATCCGCAGCCTGGACGAGGTCTGCCGCCGCGTCGAGCGGCTCACGTCCGACTACAACGTCGCTCTCAACGCCGGGGCGAAGGCCGGCCAGATCGTCTTTCACGTGCACTTCCACGTCATCCCGCGCTACGGCGAATCGAACCCGTTCCGTGCCACCTCGCGGGCGCCGCTCACGGAACCCGAGGCGCGCGCCCTGATCGCCGAACTCTCGGCGCCGTGAGGGACAATGCCCGAGGAGCCCCGCCAGCCCGTGGTCGCGGGGCAGTTCTACCCGGCGGACGGCTCGGCGCTCGCCCACGAGATCGAGCGATGCTTTGAGGACCCACGGGGGCCGGGGCAGCTGCCGTCCCCCCAGCGCTCCCGCGGGCGCACGGTTCGCGCGGCCGTGGTGCCGCACGCCGGATACGTCTACTCGGGCGCGATCGCTGCCCAAGCCTACTACCGCATCGCGCTCGAGCACCCGCCCGAAGCGGTGCTCGTCCTCGGGGTCGACCACTACGGAAAGAGCTCGGGCGCGAGCCTATCGGACCGCGACTGGATGACCCCGCTCGGCCCCACGGCCGTCGACCACGCGCTCGTTCGGGCGCTCGCGCGCGATCCCGTGATCGTCGAGGAGTCCGCCCATGCGCGGGAGCACTCGATCGAAGTGCAGCTGCCGTTCCTCGAGTACGTGCTTCCGAAGCCGAAGTTCGTCGCGCTGGAAGTCGGGTCGGGCCCGTTCGAATTCCTCGAGGAGGTTGCCGGGGTCGTGCGCCGGGCGATCGCCGGCCGGGACGTCCTCCTGCTCGCGTCCACGGACTTCTCCCACTACGTGCCGGCCCGGACCGCCGAACGCCTCGACCGCCTCGCGATCGATGCGATCCTCGCTCGCGACGCGCGTCGGCTCTACGACACCGTGCTCGCGCACGACATCTCGATGTGCGGAGTCGCGCCGACGACCGTGCTGCTCGCGGCGACCCGCGCGGAGCCGCTCGTGCCGCGACTGCTGCGCTGGGGCCACTCGGGGGAGGCCGAGGCGATGCGTGCGGTCGTCGGCTACGCTGCCCTCGTTCTCGAAACGGGGGAGGGCGGCGCGCCCGCCCTTAAATAGCGCAGGAGACTCGGCGCGCCCGGCCCCGATGATCCTATCGGACTCGAAGATCCGCGCCGCCATGGCCGAAGGCCGGATCGTCATCCGCCCGTTCGACGCGGAGTGCCTCGGGACGAACTCCTACGACGTCCACCTGGGGCCGTATCTCTCGGTGTACCGTGGACCCGCGCTCGACGCCCGGCGGGCGAACCCGGTCGAGGAGTTTCGGATCCCGAAGGGCGGCTTTGTACTGGTCCCGGGCCAGCTCTACCTCGGCGTGACCGAGGAGTACACCGAGACCCACGGCTTTGTCCCGTTCCTCGAGGGGAAATCGAGCGTGGGCCGGCTCGGCATCGACATCCACTCGACCGCGGGGAAGGGCGACGAGGGGTTCTGCAACTACTGGACCCTCGAGATGAGCGTGAAGCTCCCCGTGCGCATCTATGCCGGCATGCCGGTCGGCCAGTTGATCTATTTCGAGATCTCGGGGACGGTCGCGCGCAGCTACTCGGCGAAGCGATCCGCGAAGTATCGGCGGGTGAGCGCGCACCCCACGCCCTCGCGGATGCATCTCAACTTTCGTCGGGCGCGGGCGAAGCCCCCAAGCCGTCCGGCCCGTCGGCGTCGTTGAGCGGAAGCGATGGCTTCCCTGCTGCGGGCGCGGGTCCGTCGTCTCTCGCTCCCGATTCGCACCCGTCGACTCGCCCTCACGCTCCCTTCCGCCCGCCACGTCCCCGCGCTCGTCGCGCTCCTTTCGGACCCTCGGGTCGCCCGCTGGACGCTGCGGATCCCCGAGCGATACACCGAGGCCGACGCTCGCGCCCACGTCCGGCGGGCTCAACGCAACTTTTGCGCGGGCCGCGCACTGTCGCTTCAGATCGTGCGACGTCGGGGGGGAACGGTCGTCGGCGGGATCGGGCTAGCGGACCTTGACGCGGAGCACGCTCGGGCCGAGGTGGGTTACTGGCTCGGCCGTCGCTACCGGGGTCTCGGGTTCGCGGGGGAAGCGCTCGGGGCGATCACCACGCTCGGCTTCCGGACGCTCGGGCTTCACCGCATCGAGGCGGGAGTGCTCCCCGGGAACCGGGCCTCGGTCCGCGTGCTGGACCGCGCGGGATTCCGCTTCGAGGGGACCCTGCGCGAGTACGTGCGGAAGGACGGACGATGGCGCTCAACGTGGCTCTTTGCGCGCCTCGCGACCGACGCCCGCCCTGCGCGGGTCCGGCCGCCCTACCGCTCGGCCCGGGGACGCGGGGGGTCGTCCGCGCCCGCCGGGTCCGGCCCCGCGCGACGTACGAGATAGAACGCGGGTCGCCCCGGGCGGGCCCGGTCGCGTCGGTTCATCGGGTCGAGAGCGGCGGACTCCGATTCCCGGAGGACGGCGACCGAAGCGAACCCAAAGCGTCGGGCCAGGTAGCCTTCGGCCGATCGCAGCGTCTCGATCTCGTCCACCGCCGGTCCCGCTTCCGGCGGTTCGGTCCGAAGGAGCGGCCCGACGCGCTGGAGGTACTTCGCGACCTCCGCGCGATGGGCATCGACCTCGGGATGAGCGGTCCCCCGCTCGATGATCTCGCGAACGGACGGACGCTCGCCCCGGTCGACCGCCTCGCGCAGCCACCGCTCGACCTGGCGCTTCCACGGCTCCGCCACGTAGAAAACCAGCTCCGCGGGGGTCGGGTCGCCCCGGTCGATCATCGGGCGCAGGACCCCTCGAAGGTCCTCTTCCACCCGATCGAGAAACGCCTCGCGGGCTTCGGCGATCTCCGAAAGGGGGAACGCGTCGGGGGTGGGAAGCGGCTCGACCGCGACCAGGCCGGGGAATCGGCCCTCTCCGAGCTCCTCGGCGAGGTGCGGGGCCACCGGCGCGAGCAGGCACGTCCAAGCCCGACCGACCCGGTCGGTCGCCGCCCCCGGCACCCCCCCACGAGCGTAGTACCGACGCAGGAGGCTCGGGATCGTGACACACGTGATCTCGGCGGCCTCGCGAAGGTCGCTCGACGCGTAGGCAGCATGCAGTTCCCCCACGAGCCGGTGCAGGCGGGAGTACAGCCAGGCGTCCAATTCGGGCCGGCCCTCCCCCTCGCCCCGGCTCTCACGGACAAGGCGCTCGACGTCCCCGAGACGCTGGGCCGCGGCATCGACCAGACCGGAGTCCCACTCGATGTCCTGGGAAGGGGACGCGGCGATCAGATAGAAGAGGCGGAGCGGGTCCGGGCCCCACTCGGTGAGCGCGCTCTCGATCGACGGGATCCGGCCCCCCTTACCTCCGATCTCCTTCTTCGAGATCTTGTCCCCGGTCGGGCCGGTGACCCAGTGGTGCACGAAGATCCCCCGGGGGAAGAGAGTCGGCGACAGCAGCCGGGCGTGCGTGTACAGGAACGCGGGGAAATGGACGCGTTTGTGCTCCTTGCCGCCGATGTTGAGGTCGAGCGGATACCAGAACTCGAACTCGGCCCGGACCTCCTCGAGGAGACGCGGCTCGACGGACGGTTCTCCCGGTCCCCGGCCCCGGAAGACGTACTCGAAGAACGCGTCCGAGAGCTGCTCGACCTGGAGGCGTCCCGAGGAGACGAAGCGTCGGACGATGTAGTACGCCATGTAGAGCGTCGAGTCCGCGATCGGCTCGATCGTCCATTCCGGCTCGATGGGAAAAGGGGTGCCGAGCCAGCGGCCGCGCCGAGTGCACGGTCGGTCCGAGAACCACTCGAGGATCCCCCCGAGTTCCCGGGCGTACTCCGGGGGCGCGGTGACGAGACGGGTCGCGGCGGCGATCGTCGCGGTCTTCCACTCCGGGTCCCCGTAGTGGAGGAACCACTGGTTCGGAACGCGACGGATGATCACTTCGTGGCCGTTGCGGCAGATCACCGGGATCGAGAACTCCTGGAGATCGAAGCTGTGACCGGCCGCTTTGAGCTCGCGCGCGACCTGCTCGCGCGCGTCCCGGGCGGGGACGCCCGCGAGTGAGGGGACCGTCATCCGGCCACGGACGAACTCGAGCCGGTAGAGCCGGTCCGTGGCCTCGGCGAGGTGCGCGCGGTCTTCGATCCCGTGAGTGCCCGTGGCCCGGAGGGCGCGCTCGGCCGGTGTACCGTTTCCCGCGAGCAGCGCCTGCTCAGAGCTCGAGAGCGTCGAGGGGTCGGCGACCTCGAGCAGGAGCGGCAGCGGACCGAGGGCGTCGCGCACTTCGGGAGAGAGTTCGGCGAGCGCGGCCGCATCGGCCGGTGCGTGGGCCGGCACGCTCATCACGACGCCGGTTCCGAGCTCCGGGTCGACCAGCGCGCTCTCGAGGATCGGGACCGCCACCTCCCGCAGGGGCACTCGGGTGCGACGGGAGAGGAGTTCTCCCGCAGGGACCTCGTGACCCAAGTGGCCGCCGTGCTGCTCCACGAGCGCCTCCGCGCCGCGGCGAGCGACGAGGTAGGCGGTCGCGTCGTGATGCCAGACGACCAGGCGCTCGCCCGGGGCGAGCCAAAGGTTCGTCACGCCGTACACGGTTTCGGGCCGCAGCGTCGCAGCGAGTAGCACCCGGCCGTCGTCCAGGGGGAAGGGCACGGTCGTGAACCGCACGACCTCGGCCGTCCCCCCCGACGAGAGATCGGTCTCGGACGGGTCGACCGCGACCGGGCCGCACACGGGGCAGACCGAAGCATAGTACGTCCCCTCGACGAGCGCGCCGGCCCGCTCGAGCGCGCGAAATTGCCACCGGATGAAGGCCCGGTAGTCCTCGTCGATCGTCGTGAGGTAGGTCGCCTCGTCGACGAGAACACCAATCGAGCGGAGCACGCGGCGGTAGGACTCGCCGAGGAATCGGGCCGCCGCCTCCGGCTCCGCGAGGCGCGCCCACTCCTCGGACGGAACGTGCTCGGCTTCGAGCTGGCGGAGGGTCGTCGGGTCCCGGTCCTTCACCTTCTGCGACCAGGTCACCGCGGGGAGGCCCGAGGCGTGGATCCCGAACGGGAAGAGCACCTCCTCTCCGCGCATCCGATGATAGCGGTGGAGCGCGTCCGCGTAGGCGAATCCGCGAAGGTGCCCGACGTGGAGGAACCCACTCGCCCCGGGGTAGGCGACCAGCGCGAAGAACTTCCCGTGACCGGCCACCCGCCGACCGGTCCCGATCCCCGCTCGGGCCCACGCTTCCTGCCAGTGCCGGGCTCGGGCCGGATCCATGCGGGGCCTTCGACGCGGCCACGGTATTTAGCGCGAGTGCGCCATCGGAGGGAAGGGGGCGGAAACGCCATGAGCTCGCACGACGACCGTCGGGGTGCGATGCGCATCATCGAGGTCTTCCACTCGATCCAGGGAGAGGGACCTCTCACGGGGGTGCGGACCACCTTCGTGCGGACGGCGCGTTGCAACCTGCGCTGCGCGTGGTGCGACACTCCGTACTCGTTCGGTCCGGGTCGCCCGCGGACCGTCGGCTCGCTCGTGCGCGAGGTCGCGCGGAACCGCACGCGCCACGTCTGCCTCACGGGAGGCGAGCCCCTGCTCCAGGCGGAGTCGCGCGAGCTCCTCCGGACGCTCTCCGACCGGGGGGTCACGACGGTCGTCGAGACCGGGGGTTCCCTCGACGTCGCCCCGTACCTCGGGATCCCGCACGTTATCCTGAGCGTCGACGTGAAGTGCCCGTCCTCCCGGATGGAAGGGCGCAATCGTTGGTCGAACCTACCCCTCCTCCGGGGCGAGGACGTGCTCAAGTTCGTGATCGCCGACCGTGCGGACTATCTGTACGCGAAGCGGGTCCTCCGAAGCTACTCCGGACCGGCGACCGTGGTCGTGCAACCGGTCTGGGGAACGGATGCCGGACGCCTCGCCGACTGGGTGCTGAAGGATCGGCTCGACGTGCGCATGATGCTCCAGGAGCACAAGGTCCTCTGGGGGGACACGCCCGGCCGGTAGGCACGCCACCGGGGCCGCGCCGCGATCGGCCTCGGGACGGAAGGCTAAAGAGGGCGCGGACTTCGTTCGCCCTCTCGGGCCATGGCGGAGCATCCACCGTTCTCGGCCGGCTCGGTCCCGGGCATCGATGGGGTCTTCGGCAAGGCGAAGGGGATGGTCTTCCCCCGCGTCGTCCTCGTCGGACACGGCGTGCTCGAGGAGCTCGCGCAGACCTGCCGCCAGTTCGACTTTCCGCGGCAGGGGGCCGTGATCACCGGGCCGAAGACCGCCGAGCTCGCGGGGAACCGCGCGACCCAGATCCTGAACGACGGCGGCTTCGACGCGGCCACCGTGATCGCCCGGGAAGCGACCGGGGCCGAGGTCTCGCGCGTGGAAGGGATCGTGCGCGAGAGCGGAGCCCGGTTCCTCGTGGGGGTCGGAGGCGGCAGCAAGATCGACATCACCAAGGTCGTTGCCGCTCGGCGGAACATCCCGTTCGTGAGCCTCCCGACCTCCGCGGCGCACGACGGGATCAGCTCCCCGCGCGCCTCCCTGCATGGAGCCGACTCGATCACCAGCACGGAGGCGGCGGTTCCGATCGGCGTGATCGCCGACACCCAGCTCATCGTCCAGGCGCCGTTCCGGCTCCTCGCCTCCGGCTGCGCCGATGTGATCTCGAACTGCACCGCCGTGCTCGACTGGCGTCTCGCGGTCCGGCTGCGCAACGAGGAGTACTCGAGCACGGCCGCGACGCTGAGCGAGTACGCCGCGCAAGAGATCATCGACCACGCGGAGGCGATCAAGCCGAATCTGGAGGAGTCGGTCTGGATCGCGATCCGTCCGATCCTCGTGGCGGGGATCGCGATGAGCGTCGCGGGATCCTCTCGGCCCTGCTCGGGCAGCGAGCACCTGTTCAGCCACGCCCTCGATCGGATCTCCGAGCGGCCGAGCCTGCACGGCGAGCAGTGCGGAGTCGGCGCCGTAATGATGATGTACCTCCACGGCGGCGACTGGCGTCGCTTGAAGAACGCCCTGCTCGCCATCGGCGCCCCGACGACCGCCCGCGAGCTCGGCGTCTCGAAGGACGAAGTAACGCGGGCGTTGGCGATGGCGCACTCAATCCGTCCGGAGCGCTATACGATCCTCGGCGACAACGGGCTCACCCGCGATGCCGCCGAACGACTCGCGCGGGTGACCGGGGTGGTGGAATAAGCTCCATGGCCGAGATCACGCTGCTGGCGACGACCGAGGCGCACGAGGGGTACGAGTTCGTCTACCAAGGAGGGGGACCGGTCTGCCGGACCTGCCCGTACCGGCACGCCTGCCTGACCTTGGACCCCGGCCGGAAGTACACGGTCACGAAGGTCCGCGCGATCGCCCACCCCTGCGCGCTCCAGGAGGCCGAGGCGAACGTCGTCGAGGTCAAGGCCGCCCCACGGCCGCTCGTCGTCGACCCCCAAAGCGCGATCGTCGGGAGCACGGTCGAGGTCGGACGGTACCCGTGCCGCCGTCTCGACTGCCCGAACTGGTGGGCCTGCGCCGGGCCGGCGCTTCCCGCGAAGCAGCGCTTCCGGGTCACGGCGGTCGCGCCCGGTCTTGCGGAGTGCCGGATCGGCCGAACGTTGAAACGGGTCGACGCGATCTAGGCCGGCATGCGGGGCTGTGGGGTAGCTACGGGCGCGAGGAACGCGCCTCCGTCCGCTCTACTGGTCCATCCTTCGGGCTTTGGGAGCCCGGGACCCCGATTCAAATTCGGGCAGCCCCATGATCACTTCGCCTGGGTGTGATGGTACCCCACGAGCTCTTTCCAGATCCGGCCGAGCGAGACCGCGAGGCGCGGCGCGAGCGGGTAGCCGAAGAAGAGGATCGTCGGGACGGTGAGCGGCCGGCGGACGCCGACCCCGTCGAGGACCGCCCGCATCGTGCGGTGGTATTCGTGGAACTCGGTCTCCCCGGTGACGAAGACCAGATTGATGATCGCGTTCGCGACGACCGGGGTCAGCGTCGCCCGCACCCCGCCCTGGGTCGCGTCGAGCAGGTCGAGCATCCAGGCGATGTCGTGCTTCGCGCTGGCGCCGGGGCGGTTCCAGATCGTGTTCGAGCTGCGCAGCGCTCCGTGCGTCCAGTTCACGTGGTAGCCCGTGAGGACGCTCCGGTCCATCGCCATGCGCCGCCGGGCCGTGACGGCCATGATGAAGGTGGTGTGGTCGGCGATCGTAAGCGACCTCAGGGCCGGAAGCCACGGGCCGAACGTCTCCTTGCGCACGCTGGCGCAGCTCGCGATCACTGGTCGTAAGCCCTCTCGGAACTGGTCGCTCTCCCCGGTGTCGAAGTAGCGGACCGGGCCCATCTCGCTCTGCTCGGGAGGCGTGTCGGTGAACGGGACGTACCGGTTCGCGTGGAAGACGACCCGGGGGTCGGCGAAGACCTCCCGGACCCGTTCGACCTTGCCCGGGAGGAGGACGTCGTCGTCGTCAAGAAAGACGACCACGTCGCCCGTCGCGAGCTCGATCCCCTCCGCCATTTTGCCCCCCTGGTAGGGCTCGCGGGTCACGTGGACCCGGGCCCCCATCTGGGCCAGCTCGCGGTCGAGCTCCGCATCGCGACGGAACTTGACCACCAGGACCTCCTCCGGGAGCTGGCCGACGGCGGAGGCGACCGCGCGTTTCAGGAACTCGACCCGCGTGTGGGCCGCGACGACCACGCTGACCCGGGGCCGGACCGACGGACCGTCACCGTCGGGACTCGTAGGCTGCTCCGTCGTCCGGCCGGAGGGCCGAGCACCGCCAACGTCCTCGACGTTCCGCGGCGCCGGCATCGCACGACCGTGACCGGGCGGAGCCAGGTGCGGGTTCAATATGGGTTGTTCGGTGCGGTCGGCCCCGTCTCTTACGGTCGCGGCGGCTCGGTCGGGAGTATCGACTCGTACAGTTCGAGGTGCCGGTCGACCATCTTGGCGGCCGTGTAGTCGCGAACGGCGGAGCGCGCCGACCGCCGCATCTCCTCGGCCCGTCCGGCGAGCTCCTCGAGCCGCTCGGCCATCTCGGCCTCGGACGCTACGACGAACCCGGCGCCCGTGGACGCGAGTTCCCGCGCCGCCCCCGCCTCGAACGCCACGAACGGGAGCCCGGCGGCCATCGCCTCGAGCAGGCTCACGCCGAACCCCTCGAACTGGCTCCCCTGTACGTACGCGTCCGCCGCCGCGAGCGCGCGCAGCACTTCCTTCCGCGGTCGGGGGCCCAAGAACCGGACCGAAGCACCGAGCTCCCGCGCGAGGGCCTCGCAATGCCTCCGGTCGTAGGGAGTCCCCGGGAGGTCCACTCCCACCACCACGAGCCCCCACGCGCCGCGGGTCCGCGCGACGGCGCGCACGAGACGGTCGACCCGCTTGTTGTCGTAAAGACCCCCGACGTAGACCGCGACCCGGGGCGTCGAGAGTCCCCAACTCTCCCGGGCCTGTTCGGTGCCCTCCGGCCGCACGGCGAACTCTCCGAGGTCGATGCCGTTCGGGATCGTGCGGATGCGCGACGAAGGGTAGCGCCACCGTGTCACCTGTTCTCGCTCCGCGCCGGTCAGGGCAATGTACCGGTCGAACGCCCGCAACCGACCGGGAAAGTACCGATCGTAGTACAACGACCGTACGAGACCCGGTCGCATCCAGTAGTGATAGAACCCGTGAGGAGTGATCACCTGGGGCCATCGGAACGATCGCGCGAAGGGAAAGTAGTAGTCGGCGCACCAGATCCGGTTCCCGTGCAGGTGGAACACATCGGCCCGGAGCTGTCGGAGCTCGCGAAGATAGCCCTTCGGGACGCGGAAGCCGGCCAGATGGCGCATTCCGATGCGGACGACCGAAACGCCGGCGATCTCCTCGCGCGCGGGACAGCCGGGCTCTTCCTGCGTGACGAGGGTCACTTCGTGCCCTCGGGCGGCCACTCCCTCGGCCAAGAGCTGCACGACCCGGGTGCTGCCCCCCAGGGCGGGAAGGTAGCGAAGGACCGCTAGGACGAGCCGCACTCCTCCGCCTCCCGGTCCTATCCGATCGTCGGGGCTAAAGCCTTTGGCGCGCAGGACCGGCCGCGCGGGGCGGCCCGGTCGGCCCGGCGGCAGAAACGATTTAGGCGGGGGTCGGCTGATTCGTGCCGAACGCCTTGGCGAAGCTGCTCGTGACGGGAGCCGCGGGGTTCCTCGGATCGCATCTCGTGGACAGCCTCCTCGCGGAGGGAGAGGAGGTCGAGGGAGTCGACAACCTCAGCACTGGTCGGCTCGTCAACCTCGCCCGCGCGAGGTCCAACCCTCGCTTCCGACTCCGCCGCGGCGACCTCGTCCGGGTGCGCGCGCTTCCGCGCGCCGACCGCTACTTCCACCTGGCGAGCCCCGCGTCCCCCCCCGCGTACCAGCGCGATCCAGTGGGCACGCTCCAGGTCAATGGAGCTGGGACGCATCGCGTGCTCGAGGCTGCGCGCCGCGCGGACGCGCGGGTGCTCATCGCCTCCACGAGCGAAGCGTATGGCGACCCGGAGGTCCACCCCCAGGGCGAACAGTACTGGGGCCACGTGAACCCGGTCGGCCTTCGCAGTTGCTACGACGAAGGGAAGCGATATGCCGAGGCGCTGGGAGCGGCCTACCGACGGCAGTACGGCCTCGACGTACGGATCGCTCGGATCTTCAACACGTACGGACCGCGGATGGACCCGAACGACGGGCGCGTGATCTCGAACTTCCTCGTCCAGGGCCTGCGCCGGGCCCCGTTCACGCTCTACGGCCGGGGAACCCAGACGCGGTCGTTCTGCTACGTGGACGACCTCGTGGACGGGCTCCGTCGGTTGATGCGGACCCGAGGGCACGTCCCGACCCCGATGAATCTCGGGAATCCGCGCGAGTTCACGATCCGCCGTACCGCCGAACTGGTCGCCCGGGCCCTCGGGGTTCCCCTGCGATTCGAGTTCCGGCCCCTCCCCGAGGACGACCCGCGGCAGCGATGCCCCGACATTCGCCGGGCGCGCCGGTACCTTCGATGGAGCCCTCGGGTACCGCTCGAGGAAGGACTCCGGCGGACCGCCGACTACTTCCGGGGGCTCGGGATCACAGCGACCCCTCCCGCCCACGGCGGAAGTCGGAGCCGGCCGGGGGCGCCGGGAGCTCACCAGGTCCTGACCCCTCGGAGCCCCACCGCGCACCCGCGCCGCTAGCGACCCCCCCGGCGACCCGTGGGCCGGCCCCGGATTCCTGCGAAGGGCGGCACGGAACGCTAATGCAGGCGGAGCTTCCTGGCGCCCCCGCGATGGCCGAGCCGACGGAGAGCCCCATTCGCCCGGAGTCCCCGCCGGCGCCGACGCGACTCCTCGCTGCCAGCCTCGTGTGCGAGAACTGCGGCCGCTCGACCCCCCACCGGGTGCTCCGCTGGGACCGCACGAGCTTCGCGCGCGGAAACGCAGCCTCGGGGGTCGCCCGTTGCCGGGAATGTCACCTCACCCACCGCTTCGAGAGCGTGTCGCCGGCCGAGGCAGAGGTCGACCGCATCGTCTCGCGCGGGCCGGTCTCCTCCCGAGAGCGGGTCCGCCTGCCCGCCGCGGCGATGCTCGAGGTCGATACCGACCTGCCCGCATCCGACCCGCCGTTGCTCGTCCACCGTATCGACCTGCGCTCGGGCGCCCCGGTTCGCCGCGCGCCGGCGAGGGCGGTGCGCACCGTCTGGGTCACGCCGCACCTCGACCCGTCGGTCCCCGTCTCCATCCTGGAGGGGGGCCGCACGCGGCCGGCCCGTTGGACGGCCCCGCCCGAGGTCGCGATCGGAGTGGGCGAGGAAGTGGAGGTCGACGGCGCCTCGGTCCGGGTGATCGCGATCCGTGCTCGGGGTCAAACCTGGCGCCATCTCGGCGACCGATTCCGCGCCGATGAGGTGCAGCGGCTCTACGGCCGGCGGATCGCGAGCCCGCCCGCGGGCAGGAGCGACTGGAGGAGGGGCCGCGAGATCCCGAGGTCCCGGACGAGCTCGGCCTCCCGCTCCGACCGTTCCCGCTCCGGTCCCGGGGTGAGACGGACCCGCTCGGTTCCCCGACGACGGACGGCCTCGGGGGGCGCGACCGTCCACAAGGTCTCGCCCTGGTAATCGACCGTCCCGAGCGCTAGCTCGGTCGGGAGGTCGCGGAGAACGTTCTTGGTGCCGTGGATAACCCACGCGCCCCGGGCGACGAACTCGCCGCTCGCCGCGGACTTTGAGACCTGGTCGTGCGTCACCCAGAACGCAGAGGCGGAAGCGAGGCCGGCCCGCCATGCTTTCGAGAACGCGACCGCCCACTGGCCCGCCTCGCGATACGTCAACTCCGTCAAGGGCGGCTCGCCCGACGCCGGGTGCTTCACGACGACGCTCGCCGCCCCGTGGAGGTCGGCGTGGACATACACGTCCCCCTCCCGGAGATGGCGCTTGACGATCAGGTCGTTGGAAGCTGCGTCGCGGCCCCCGACTACGATCGCGCCCTCCGAACTGACGAACCAGCGGTAGCGCTCGAACCAGTGGGTCTTCCGTCGGGGGGCCTCGCCCGGCCCGGCCCGCCTGCCGCGATCGGTCGCGGGGGCGGCGGGCGCGCCGATCCGGCGCTCGGTCGCTTCGAGCGCCGTCCGGGCTCCCGCGAGCTTCCCTTGCACCCGCTTCGACTCTTCGAAGAGCGCCTGCGCGGACTCGCGCGGAGAGCGGCCCAACAGGAGCGGGACGACCGTGCCTCCGAGGTCGACCTCGACGTGGCGGGCCCCTTCGTCCACGGGCGTCGGGTGGGCGAGCGCCGTCTCGGCCTCGGGATAGTGCGCGTAGATCGCCTCGGCCTGGCCCTGGAGCCGTTCGACGCTCTGCGAGAGCTCGGAGACCGCGCGACGCTGCTGCTCGAGCAGCCGTTCCAGCTCTCGACGGACCCGGGAGCTCTCGAGCTCCTCCGCGGAGGGCGGCGCGGCCACGAGCGAGGCGAAGTATTCGTGGGCGGCCTCGGAGAACGTCCCTCGCACGCCTTCCTCGACCTCCTCCGCAGCGCGCCAGCGGTGCGACGGATACGGCGTCGCGTCCACGGCGACCCCGGAACGGGAGTACAGGTAGCCCTTCGGCCGTTCCCCCACTTCGCGAAGGAGGGCCCCGAGCTCCGCGTGGAATCGATCGGCCGTGCCGGGGGCGTCGGACGCGGCCGCCGATTCCGGATTCCAGCCACCCCGGGCGATCAGTTCCTCGGCGATCGGGCCGCCGAGGGAGAGCCGCGCGGCGAGAGTGCTTGCGAGATCGGTGCGCGATCGGGTGAGCTCCTCTTCGATCCCGGCCCGACCGAGAGTCCAGGGGTCGACCCGGGACGGCGGGCGGGCATACTCCGCCCCCACCCGGACCGATCGGTGCGCCCACTGCCGGGGAGTGGCGACCGCCGCGATCTTCCCCTCGCGGGCGACAACGAGGTTGCCCGTGCCGAACATCTCGAACGCGAGCAGGAGCTCGGAAGGTTCCTCGGAGCGCCCGAAAGAGAGCTCGAGGAACCGCTCGCCGCCCGGTTCGGCGACGCCGCGAAGGACCGCCCCGGTGAGCAAGCGCCGCAACTCCCGGGCGAACGGGGTGAGTTCGGTCGTGTGCCCGGGGGCCTCGGGGAGCAGCGCGGCGTAGCGACCGGGGACGAGCACCAGTTCCCGTCGACCCTCGCGGGGCACCCGGAACACGATCGACCAGCCGCCCCGCTCCCGGTCGAACGCCTTGTCGACCCGGGCCTTCTCGAGGGTCCGCAGCTCGCGGACGACAGCGAGCGTGTCGAGGGCGGTAAAGCGGTCCTTCGGCGTGGGCGTCGCGGTCATGGAAGAGCATCGCCCGGCGGGCGCGCCGGCCGACCCGCCGCCACTGCTTAAGCATTGGTCGCGTTCCCGCGCGCCGTGGCCGCCGCCGCCCCCACGGACGCCCCTTCCTGGCGCCGCCGCGCCCGCGACTTCGCCGAGCGGAGGGTCCAACCGCTCGCCGGACAGATCGACCGGGAGGACCGGGTCCCCGAGGCGCTCGTTCGGGAGATGGCCCAGGAGCGTTTCCTCGGGGTCGGTCTCCCCGAGGAGTGGGACGGCGCCGGAGGGGATACCCGCTCGACCGTCGCCGTGCTCGAGGAGCTCTCCCGGGCGAGCGCCGCGGTCGGGGTGCTGGTCGCGGTCCATCTCGCCGTCTGCGCGGTCCCGATCCTCGTCGAGGGGACCTCCGCCCAGAAGGAGCGGTTCCTCCGGCCGCTCGCCCGCGGCGACGTCGTCGGTGCCTTCGGGCTGACCGAGCCGGGGGCGGGCTCGGACACCGCGCGCCTCGCGACGCGGTACTCGCGGGAGGGGTCGGGGTTCCTCCTTCGCGGCACCAAGATGTTCACCTCGAACGCCGCGAGCGCCGGGGTGATCCTCGTCTTCGCCACCCGGGACCCCTCGCTCGGAAGTCACGGGATCTCCGCGTTCATCGTCCCGCCGGGCACCCCGGGATTCTCCGTGGCCCAGCGGCTCGACAAGCTCGGGCTGCGGGGCAGTGAAACGACCGAGCTCGTGCTCGACGGGGTGCAGCTCCCTCCGGAGTCGCTCCTCGGCGCCGAGGGGAAAGGCCTGCACGTCGCCCTCGGTGCCTTGAGTGGTGGGCGGGTCGGGATCGCGAGCTGCGCGCTCGGGGTCGCCCGCGCGGCCTTTGAAGAGATGCTCCGCACCGTACGGAGCCATGACGAGGAGTGGAAGCGCCCGCTCCTCGCTAGGGCGTTCGCCGAGCTCTCCGCGGCCGAGGCGCTGGTCGCCCGCGCGGCCGAACGGAAGGACGCGGGAGATCCCTACGTGGAAGCGGCATCGGTCGCGAAGCTCGTCGCGGCGCGTGCGGCCGTGTCCATCGCGTCGGCCGGCGTCGACGTGGCGGGTTCCGAAGGGGTGCGCGCGGGCGCTCCGGCCGAGCGCCTTCTGCGCGACGCCCGGGTCTTCCCGATCGTGGAGGGCACGACGGAGATCCAGGAACTGATCCTCGCTCGCGGCCTGCTCGCTAACGGGCCCGGGCCAAGCCTATAGGGCTCGCCCGGCTCCGCGGCCCGATGCCGGGGCACGCCCGCCACGCTCGGTCCTCCGTTCCGGCTCCCGCCGAGCCGACGGCGTCGGTGCCGCTCGCGGAGACCGAGATCGACCCGGAGTGGCGGCGGATCCTCGAGAAGGATGGGATCCCGAGCTTGTATCCTCCCCAGGCGATGGCGCTCGGGCCGGTGCTCGCCGGGGAGAGCGTCCTCCTTGCCTGCCCGACGGCGAGCGGAAAGTCGCTGGTCGCCTACTTCGCGCTCCTCCGGGCCGCGCGCGCGGGCCGAACCGGCCTCTACCTCGTTCCGCTCCGCGCGCTCGCCCACGAGAAGTCCGAAGAGCTCGAGAAGTTCGCCGAGCTCGGACTCAAGGTCGGCCTCTCGATCGGCGACTTCGACCTGCCCGCGGAGAAGCTCGAGAAGCTCGACGTGCTCGTCGCGACCAGCGAGAAGGCCGACAGCCTCCTCCGACGCGGGAGCCCCTGGCTCGACCGGCTCGGGGTTGTGGTGGCCGACGAGGTTCACCTCCTGCGCGACCCCGACCGCGGACCGACGCTCGAGGTCAGCCTGACCCGGCTGCGCCGGGCGTATCCGCACCTCCAGCTCGTGGCGCTCTCCGCGACGGTCGGGAACTCCGAGGAGGTCGCCGAGTGGCTCGGCGCTCGGCATATCGCGAGCGAGTTCCGGCCCGTCCCGCTCAAGAAGGGCGTCTACTACGACGGCCGGATCACGTTCACCGACCTCTCCACCCGCGAGGTTCTGGGCGCCGGCGAACCGGTCCCCCGCCTCGTGCGGACCGTCGTCCAGGAGGGAGGGCAGGCGCTCGTCTTCGTCAATAGCCGTCGCGCGAGCGAGCAGGTGGCGACCTCGCTCGTCGCCACGGTACGCCCGCTCCTCACGGCCGAGGAGCGGGACCGGGCGCGGGCCGCCGCCGCGGAGCTCGCGACGGCCTCGGACGAGGAAACCGAAGGGATCCGTCGGCTCAGTGCCTTGCTCCCGTACGGGGTGGCGTTCCACAACGCGTCACTGACGAACCCGGAGCGTCGCGTCGTGGAACGGGCGTTCCGGGAGCGGACGCTGAAGGCGCTGGTCGCCACGCCGACCCTCGCGGCGGGGATCAACCTGCCCGCGCGTCGGGTGATTGTACGGGATACCACTCGGTACAACGACACCCTCGGCGTTCAGGCGCCGATCCCCGCGCTCGAGATCCACCAGATGCTCGGCCGCGCCGGGCGCCCTCGGTACGACCCCGTCGGCGAGGCGTTGCTGATCGCTCGGCATCCGGACGACGAGGATCGGCTGCTCGACGACTACCTGTCGGCCCCGCCCGAGCCGATCGTGAGCCGACTCGCGGCCGAGCCGGCGCTGCGCATGCACGTCCTCGCCCTCGTCGCGAGCGGGGCGGTCGCGACCGAGTCGGCCCTGGAAGGATTCTTTGCGGCGACGTTCTACGGGCGGACCCTGCCGCTTCCCGAGCTCTCCGAGAAGGTCCGCGAGGTCCGCGAGTTCCTCTCCCGGCACGAGCTCCTCGAACCGGGGGGCGCGCTGCGGGCCACGCGCTTCGGACACCTCACGAGCGAGCTCTACCTCGACCCGATGAGCGCGATCGTCCTCCGCGCCGTCCTCGAGCGGGCGCCGCTCGGGGTCGCCCCGTTCCCCCTGCTCGCGGCGATCGCGGCGACCCCGGACCTCCCGCCGATGTTCCTGCGTCGGGGCGAGGAGGCCGACCTCCTCGCTCGGTATACCGACGAGGCCGAGGAGCTGCTCGTGAAACCGGAGGAGGAGCCGCTCGACCTTGATTTCGAGGTGTTCCTCGCCACCCTGAAGACCGCGACGGTGCTCGAGTCCTGGGCAAACGAGGTCCCGCTCGTCGAGCTCACGGACCGGTACGGGATCGGCGCCGGGGACGTGCGCGCCAAGGTGGAGGACGCCGACTGGTTGCTGTTTGGCTGCGGACGGCTGGCGAGCCTGTTCCAGCGCCGGCTCGGGCGGGCGATCGACGACCTCTCGCTCCGGGTCCGCTACGGCGTGAAGGAGGAGTTGCTGGACCTCGTCCGGTTGCGGGGCGTCGGCCGGGTGCGCGCGCGATGGCTCTATCGGGCGGGCTACCCGGACCGGGAGTCGTTGCGCCAAGCGCCGATCGACCGGATCGAGCAGGCGTTGCGGTCGCGGAAGCTCGCGGAGATGGTGCTCAGTCAGGTGCGCCGTCGGAGGGAAGGAACCCCGCGGACGGAACCGGAGCCTCCCCGGGATCCTCCGCCCACGAACGCGTCCCGTCGGGCCACGGTCCGAACGCTCGAGGAGTATCCGACGGACGGCGCGTCGTGACCCATTCGTCGATCGGGGTCAGGACCCGCAGGAGCGAGCGGGTCCCACCGTTGCCACCGGGTCGGATCTCCCGCCGCACGTAGCCGGCCTGCTCGAGACGGACGATCCGACGCCACAGCGTGGTCGTCGGGAGCGGCCGGTCCCCCTGGGAGCGGGCGAGCTCCGCCTCGAGCCGCTTCACCGCTCCGACGGGTGCCGCGATCCCATGGGACGCGGCGCCGATCGCACGGACGACTCTCGATTCGATCGGGATTCCGAGGGGCGACCGAGAGCGGGGAGAGCCGAACGGCGCGGCGAGCGAAGCGCCGAGCAGACGCTGGCGCAGTAGATCGATGGCACGCCGTGACCCGCCACCCTCCTCCACCGCCCGTCGCACGATCGCCGCGACGCACTCCTCCGCGAGCGGGTGGCCGAGGGCTCGCTCGGCCCGGTCGCGGACGATCGCGCGCAGGGCCTCGGGGGAGTACGGATCGAGACGGACGAACGGGCTGATCGAGACCCCTCCCGCGAGGGCGCGATCGAGGGTCTCTAGCGCTTCCCGGCTCCCCGCGACGATCGTCCAGATCGGAGGGAGGCCGCTTTCCCCCTCCGGGAGGAACCGGTCGGGAGCGGTAAGGGCCGCGAGCACCGGTGCGAGGTCCGGCCCCCCGACCGTGAGGTCATCGAGGACGAGGACGGTCGAGCGCCCCTCACGGCGGACTCGGCGGAGGAACCCGGCGAGGATCTCGCGCACCGAGAACCCGCGGCCGTCGAACCCGTCATCGATGCGGCGCAGGAGCTCGGAGACCACGCCGTGGGTTCCTCGGGAGGCCGCCGTGCGGACCGCGGCGACGCGTGGGAGCGCTGCGCTCGCGGACCGCACTCGGTCCGCGACCTCCCTCGCAGCGCGCCGTGCGACCACGGAGGAGCCGGACCCACTCGGCCCGGCAACCCCGACGACCCAGGGAGAAGGAGCTCCGGGAAGGGGAGGGTCGAGCCGTCGGACGACCTCGCGCACCTCGACCTGACGGCCGAGAGCGACGGGAGGGAGCCATTCGGTCGCGAGAACTTCGGCGTGGGCGGTCGGCATCATGCGTAAATGTATTACTATCGATTATAAGAATACTGTTTACCGCAACGGGCGCCGGTGAAAACTGCTATCCCCCTCGGCCGTTGCCCTGGCGACATGGCCCAGGCCGAGCCTCCCCGACCTCTCTACATTCTCCTGCGCGACCTGTTGGTCGCGCTGGTCATCGGCGGGGTGCTGTTCTCGATCTTCCTCGTTTTCAATACCTATGTTCTGCGCGGGATCGCGCAGCCGATCGTGCTGTTGCTCGAGGCGGGCGCGATCATCCTGGTCGCCTTGCTGGTCGCCCGGGCGGTGGGCGGCGCGACCAACGCGCTCCTCCTGCGTCGCGGGGCGGTCTCACGCTCGCACGCCGTTCGCCTCTTCCTCCACATCCTGATCGCGGTGGGGGCGGTGCTCGCCCTCTTCAAGCTCGCCGGGGTCTCCCTCGAGTCGATCTTCCTGGGGAGCGCGCTCGCCGGCATCGTTCTCGGGCTCGCCGCGCAGACGGTGCTCGCCAACGTCTTCGCCGGACTCCTGCTCGTCCTCGCGGACCCGTTCCGTCCGGGCGATCGCGTGATGATCGTTTCGTCGAGCTACGGGGTGATCTGGCCGAGCTATCCCCACGAGATGATGTACCCCGGCGTCTCGGGGGTCATCGAGGACGTCGGGTTGATCTACACCGTGCTCCGGGACGACCAGGGGCGGACGGCGAAGGTCCCGAACTCGGTCGTGCTCGGAGCGCTCGTCTTTCGACCCACCGCCGGCGCGCCGCAGGCGCGTCGAGTACGGATGACGTTCCCGCTCGCCGTGCCGGTCGCGACGGTCGAATCGGCCGTCGCGCAGCTCGCGGCCGGTCTCGCCCCGGCCTCGGGGACCGCGCCCCCTCCCCGCCTCGAGGTCGCCGATATCGGCGCCGCGACCTGGGATGGGTTGATCATCGTCTGGACCACGGCGCTCGACGAGACCGCCGCACGCGATGTGGTCCTGCGCGGGGTCCTCGCCCGGCTCGCCCCAACCGCCCGGCCCCCGTGAGCGCCGTCCCTCGGCCGACTGCTTAAATCCGCCCGAAGCTCGGCGTCGCCCGAGGCAGCCACATCATGAGCCATCGCGTGACGTTGGTCCCGGGCGACGGGATCGGCCCGGAGGTGACCGCGGCGGCCCGACGCGTCGCGGAGGCGACGGGGGTTTCGATCGAGTGGGACGTCGTCGATGCCGGCGAGAAGGCGATCGAACGGGAGGGCTCGCCCCTTCCGGTCGGGGTCCTCGAGTCGATCCGCCGCAACAAGCTCGCCCTCAAGGGGCCGATCACGACCCCGATCGGAAGCGGGTTCCGGTCCGTGAACGTGGCGCTCCGCCAGCAGCTGGACCTGTACGCGTCGGTCCGGCCGGCGCGAGCGATCGCCGGCGAGGGGACCCGGTTCCCCGAGACCGACCTCGTCGTCGTCCGCGAGGCGACCGAGGGACTTTACTCGGGCGTCGAGCACTGGGTCGACCGGGATCACTCGGCCGCCGAGACGGTCAACGTCATCACCCGCAAGGCATCGGACCGGATCGTCCGCTTCGCGTTCGAGTACGCCCGGCGCGAGCACCGCCGCCGCGTGACCGCCGTCCACAAGGCGAACATCATGAAGACGACGGGCGGTCTCTTCCAGGCCGCTTTCCGCGAGATGGCGGCGAAGTACCCGGATATTCCTTCGGACGAGCGCCTCATCGACAACATGTGCATGCAGCTCGCGAAGAAACCCGAAGAGTACGACGTGATCGTCACGACGAACCTCTTCGGGGACATCCTTTCCGACCTCTGCGCGGGACTCGCGGGCGGTCTCGGAGTCGCCCCGGGCGCGCTCTACGGGGAGGACCTCGCCGTCTTTGAGCCGGTCCACGGCTCCGCTCCCAAGTACGCGGGGCAGGACAAGGCCGATCCGGTCGCCGAGATCCTCTGCGTCGAGCTCCTGTTACGCCACGTGGGGGAGACCGAGGCAGCGAACCGGGTCTTCCGGGCCGTCTGGGAGACGATCGCCGAGAAGAAGGTCGTCACCTACGACCTCGCGCTCCCGGGCTACACCCAGCAGCCGGTCACTCCTTCCTCGTGCTCGGCGATGGCGAAGGAGATCGCCCGCAAGGTGCCGATCGTCGATCCGCACTCTCCGCTGCCGCGGCCGAAGGGCGCGGGGCACTCGGACGACCCCCACCTCGAGGCGTAGCGGCCGAGCCTCGTGCGCGTGGCCGCGCCGGAGTCCCGTTCCGCGGTTCGCGCGGCCGGCCCACTAGGGGTCTCCGACCACCTTGACGAGAACGCGCTTCGGACGGCGTCCGTCGAACTCGGCGTAGAAGACCTGCTCCCACGGGCCGAGATCGAGGTCGCCCTCGGTCACCGGAAGGACGACCTGGTGACCCAGGAGCAGGTTCTTGAGGTGGGCGTCGCCGTTCGTCTCGCCCGTTCGATGGTGTTCGTACTCCCCGGGCGGAGCGAGCCGGTCCGCCCAGGCCGAGATGTCGCGCAGGAGGCCGGACTCGTTGTCGTTGACGTACACGGCGGCCGTGATGTGCATGGAGGAGACGAGCACGAGCCCGTCGCGCACCCCGCTCCCGCGTACGATGCGGCGGACCGGCTCCGTAAGGTTCACGAACTCGCGGGGCCGGGCCGTGTTCATGACGAGGTATTCGGTTCGAGTCGTCATCGAGGTCCCGGACCTCGGCCGCCAGTTTTAAGCCCGCGGTCGGACCGTTCGATGACTAGGTAGGCTGTGAGCGCCCCCCGTGCCGTGCGGATCCCGCGGGCGCGAACCGTGCGCCCTGCCGTTCGGCGCGGCGAGCTTCCGGCCCGCGAGGTCGCGGGCCCGCTCGCCGACCGTCGCCCGAACACCGCCGGCGGCCAACGGGCGTTCCGCATCGCCGTCGCCTACGTCGTCGGACTGATCGTCCTCTACCTCGGCCTCGTCGTCTACGACCGCAGCACGTCCGCCGGAAGCTCCCCCGGTGCAGAGAGCGGGCTCGCGCTCTTCACCGTGATCGCGGCCGCGCTGGCGGTCGGGGGGGTCCTCTTCTCGCTCTCCACCGCGCCGAGGTTCATCGAGGTCCTCCCGTCCTCGATCGTGGTCGGGGGACGCTGGGGGCGTCGCGTCGAGTGGTCGCCCCGGTCGGCGCTCACGGTACAGGTGGCCCGCCGTTATCGCGCCGGGCTCCTTTCGGCGGCGCCGGTCGAATCGGTCGTGGTCCGCATCCCGGGGCGACCGTCGCGAAGTTATCTCGTCGAGGAAGGGCTCTTCCCACCCGGTCTCTT
>VFSW01000747.1_pt1 | contig 48134 bp, 84 predicted proteins | sample 5358111 | NCBI WGS metagenome assembly VFSW01 (sample SAMN11554181, study PRJNA540505) | mine drainage metagenome | isolation source: sediment from site ElyBrook_90M | place: USA: Ely Copper Mine, Vershire, VT | collected 2017 | reverse complement strand
CCGTGTTTGCCTCCCGGGCGGGGGGCGGGGGCGGCTCGCCCGCGGGGGGCGGCAAAGGGGCGGCGATTGTCCTCACCGCTGAACTTGCGGCCCGTGCGGCCTTGGCAAAACCGTGGGATGGCAAGCTCGGTCGCTTCGGGCTGGACATGGCAACGCAGTTATTGGTGCAAGGCAAGGTGCAAGGGCCGACTGAGACCCGACAGGGCATCATCGAGAAGCGCCCGAAACCCGATATGGAGATGCCGGTGCCGGCACAGTAATCAGGCGTGGTTGGGCGATTGAATCCATTCAACGATATGACAGAAGATCAGTAAAGTATAGACCGGCGCAATCAGTAGCAGTTCCATCACGCCCCTCCCATCCAGCGATACGCTTTGCCTTTGCCGAGTTGCACAATGTCCACATCGCCCCGGTCCGCGAGTTCCCGAATCGCCCGCACGACATCCGCACTCCTGAGACCTTTCGGCACACTCTTTTGCACCAAGTCGCCATGCCCGATGGCCTTCACCTTCCGCATGAGTTCTTCCACCTTCTGTATCGCCGCATCGTGATAATTGGAGGCGGTACAGCGCAGAATGGCCGGCAACGTCGCGGCCACACTCTCCCATAACTCCAACGCCCCTTCAAAGTGCCGGACTTCAATCGTGCCGGCATAGCCATCGGGGTCGTGAATGGAGTCCCACTCCGCCAAGCTCAAGATCATCGCGAGCTTCAACATCATCTCGTCAGCCCGGTTAAACGAGGCCCGGAGCAAGGAATCTTCCGGAGCTGGTCGTGACTGATACCAGGTATCGTGCCACGCCCAGGCGTTGTCGCTTACCGTAATCTCGCCTTCGATGTCGCTCAGGTGTTTGACCCGTTGCGTGATGGTGGCCTTCAACTCCTCATAGTCGGGCGGGTAGAGCGGGCGGGGATGGCGCACGCTGTAGTCCTTCTGCCCCACAATCGCCAGCACACGGGCAAAGAAGCCCCCTTCAATGGCATCCTTGGGAATGGAGCGCATCATCCATTCCTCGGTCGTGCCGGCCAGCCAGTTCAGGCAGGGGTTGGGAATCACCAAGGTTGTGCCGCGTGAGCGGGTGCGCTCCTTCAAGGGGTAGGACTTGCCCCCGTAGATGCCTGTGGCGAACGAGAGGAGGTCTTGGGATTGCTCCCCGCCGCGAATGGACATATTCAATTCCTCGGTGACAAAGTACAGGGGGGAGGACACAACCATGTGGCCGTTCATCTTCACGGGGCGGTTGGCGAACTCGTCGATCAAGGCGGGGCCAGTTGCCCGTCCGCCGTAGAGATAACAGTGGGGGAGTTCGGCAATGTACCGCGCCGCCGTGTTGATGGCCTTCTCCTTGCCGATGCCAGACGGGCCAATGAGAAAGACGAACAGATTCGGCTTGGTCGGCGTGCCCTTGAACCAGTCCAGATACACGGTGTCCCGGACAGCGGCGGCGATCATGGAAATGCCGGACCACAAATTAAAACAACTTGGCACCTCGCTGGTTCCACAATGACGCATGTAGAGCGACAAGAGGTTGGTATCCGGCATGATGGGTTAATGAACGGTCAGCACGAGCATGGGGCCACGCCCATCGTCGTAATGTTTCTCGGCGAGAATCTGCCAAATCGTTTGATCGTTTCCAGTCACCGCATCAATCGCCCCCTTAATTAAGTTATCGAGATCGGGCTTGACTTGGTGACGAATGAATCCTTCTTTGTGCTTTGGATTCGGTAGGACGAATTGGAGTTGGATGCCGTGAATGGTCTCCGGCAACTTCCCTCTACACGCCCACCGAATCGTATCCGCCCACGCCCGATACTTCACGACACAGGGCCGTTGTTTCCACTTGTCCCGTTGCGTCATGCGGGGCTTGGGAATCGGGATACCTTTAATGGTGAGGGTCATGGCTTCTTCTTTCTATGTTCCTTGCACCAAATTTTCATTCGTTCAACGTGGCCTGGATGTCTTGCTCGAAATAGTTTTGCTCTATCATTTACACAAATTCTGCAACTTCTATTATTTGTTGAGGGGTCTCTATAAGTATTCCGTTCATCGAACCGATGGCCGTTTACGCAATGAGTTTTATGGGCATTTACGGCTGCCGGAGAGACTCCACGAATAACATTCTTACGATGCGGGACAGGCTCAAGATGGGCTGGTCTCACACACGCACGATTCCTGCACAAGTGGTCTAACTCAAGACCTTTTGGAACGACACCGATTAACTGATTCCATGCAAACCGATGGGCGTACACAGCCTTGGTTCTCACATAGAACTGACCGTATCCAGAGGCGAACTTGTCGCCCTTCCAAATCCAGCAATCTCGTGTAAATTCTACGCGACTCCAAAACTTGAAAGATGGATGAGGAATCTTCGCAAGTTTGGATGCGCGTGCCGCTGCCAACTGTTTAGGGTTATACGCCATTCCATCTCCAAACCATTATCCGTCTCAGGTGATTCGAGGGAATGCGGGATTGCTTATACTCCATGAACTGCCAGCCTTTTTGCCTAAACAGCGTCCCGTAGGCGTTGGGGCTATCCGGCTTCATGCCGTACCGAGTACACAACTCTTGAATGTCATCAGTGGAGACTTTGCCGTTCAACAGCGAAATGGTTTTCGCTTGGCCCCTCGCCCACATGACCCAGGACTCACAGTTCAGTTCCACCCGGTCCATCACCGCGTCGAGATGAATCTGTTGCGCGAGCTTGATACCCATTATTCAGGTTCCTTTGGCTTCGGCGTATCGAGGACGAGAATCAGGTTGTCACGATCATACTCGCTCCACCGTGACCATCCCCCTTGACAGTCGTAGAAGCCACCACGATACATCTGCACGATTTCCTTCGAGCCTACAAGTTTCAAGACTTCCTTCTCCTGCTCAATTTCAGGCGTGAGAATGACCTGTAAGCGATTCTCCGCGATGTAGACCGCGACCTTCATGTCGGAAGCTCTTTATAGCGGTGGTTCATCCGCGCCCCGCCTTCAGAATAGATGTCCTCCGCAAGATCGGCATACTTATTCGACCACGCCTTCCATTCGTCCATCAGGCCATCGCGGGTCTTCGCGGCTTGGAGGATGGCATCGAGTTCGACCAACGAGGGAGGCTGTATTGTCTTCGGCGCCTCGGCCGGGATGGTCTTAGTGGCGCGGTCTTTGAGTTTGTCCTTGAGACCTTGCTGCTTCTCTTCCGGTTGAGGATGCACGGTCTCATCACCATTGTGTTCCTCCGGCACTTCGCCGGCCAAGACGCTCAAGCCCTGCGGCAGCTGCGCTTCGGCGTACTCGTCCAGCGTGATCGCGGTATGCAATTCGACCGAGGCCGGCAGGAGTTTGCAGAGGCGCCGGAGCACGGTCTTGAGGCCCATCGCATCGTAATCCGTCTTCCACGGCCCGTCACTGGCGGCTTTGGAGTAGCGGTCACGGTGGGCGTCCACCCGCGCCTTGCTCAAGACATCGAACTGAATGCCGCCGTCCTTGAGCTTCGCCACGGCATAGAAATAAGTGATGGCCCCGCGCTCGTCTCCATCGAACGGCGTGTGCGTAATGTCGGGGTTCGAGCCGAGCTTATAGGCGAACTTGTCCTTCTCGTACACGACCTGCGCCATGATCGTGCTGATCTCTCCGGAGCGGCGGGCCAGCGTGATGAGGCCCTTGTAGCCGGGAATCAACTGGACTTCGTAGCGGTTGATGCGCGAGTTCTTGAACGGCACGAGGTACGCTTGACCGAGAATCCCTGGCTCCAAGCCCAACTGAGCGCATTGGAGCAAGGCCCCCATGAGGGACGCAGGCGTACATTCCATCAGCCGAGGCGTCATGCTCACAGCGGTCAAGGCGACCCGGATGAGGCGGGCGGGCGTCATAAACTTCGGTGCCGCCATCGCCAACTGGTCTTTGTGTTGCAGGAAGAAGGCGCGGATGTTATCAAACGCAGCCTGTTTGGGGGCAATCTCGGTACTCATGCGACTAGCTCCTTTTTCGGTTTCAGCCGGAACACCCGTGCTCCAGGCCGTTCGGTGAGATACTTCTGGTACAGGTCGGCGTTCTCTTTTTCAAACCGCTCCTTATCGAACACCTGCGACGGCTTGTTATTCTTCCAGGTGATCGTCCCCCATCCTGGCACCGTCGCCTCGCTGGCGTCCTTCATGTGGTCTTTGAGGTACGCTTCCGCCGCGTCCTTGTAGGTGTCGAGGTCTTTGAGCGAGGCTTTCGCCTGGATGAGTTCTTGGCACACGGTACGGACTTCCTCGTTATCAAGAGCAACAACAGTTCCGCTATCGCTTGGATAAAGTCTCTTGATAACACTATGGTCTTTCTCCCAATCCGCATCGGGCGGTTCTCCTTTCTCCACGCGCACGAGGAACTGCTGTTCGATGGTGATGAGATAGTCTTCGAGTTCCTTGTCGCGCTGCAACTCGTAAATCTTGAACGTATTGCCGCCGAACAGGACGGCGACCCGCGCCCATTCCCGATTCGTCACCGCCAACTGATGCGCGACCTGAAGGCTGATGTCATCGGGGATGCCCTCGTCCCAATCGCGCTGGCCGGAGCGGTCCCGCATCTTGAGTTCAAGGACACCGGGGCCTTGGTTGCCACCGACAATCTCGTAGTCCAGGTGCGCGACCATCCACAAATGCTTCGGATGCAACCGAGTGGGGGTGCGCCTGACATTCATGCCAGTGCGCTTCGTGAATAACTCAGCCAGCATCGGCTCGGCCAACTTGCCGATCTCCTGCGCCTCTGTTTCCTCGTCGCTGTAGCGCGGCAAGTCGCCACGCAGACTATAGTACAAGGCCAGCGGCGTCTTGTACGGACTGACCCCGGCGACAATCGCGGCATCGCTACTGCCGAGCTTGCCTTCGCGGGCGCCTTTCTCTGATTCAGTGAGGGCCATGCTTATCCTTTCTGCCGTCTTTGCTTGGCGGCCCAATTATTGTAGAGGATGTTGTGCATATCTCGATGGAATCGACACCAATACTGAGATGTCTTCCAGGTGGCCTTTCCGCACGTTTGACACTTGCCTTCTTTGTGCTTTCGTAGTTGATACCGACGTTGCCGCGAGATGGTGCGGGTGGTAAACTCGTCCTCAATGGCCTTCGGCATCTCAGTCCGCTACCTTTCTCGGTGTCCACTTTCCCATCGCCTTCGCGGTCGTTTGGGCGCCGGCAATCTTGTGCGTATACCGCTTATGGCCGGCGGTCATGGCCGGGATGCCCGCCTTAATCCCATCAATCACGAAATGCGGGTTCTGGCCTTGAGCAATCGCCCCTTGCAACAGCGCGTTGACTTCCGCCCAAAACAGCACCGTCACTTCGGCGGATAAATCCTGTGCGATCAGGTCGAAGTACGGCTGATAGGGATGGCCGTAATGACAGCACGGCTCATGGGAAGATGGAGTCTCTGGCTTCTCGCTGATTGCCTCGGTCTTCATTCCCAAGGTCTTCTTGATCGTCTCCAACATGGTACACTCCTTTGCAGAGCGTGAGATGTTTAATCGCATAGCGCAACGCCGACAACTCAGCTTTGTCGAAATCCAAGTTGCGTTCTGGCGCCTTCTCAATGCGGTCCTGAAGGTGATGCGCCCGCCGCTTGAGCCGCGCGATGTGCTCGGTGACGTGATCGGACATTGAGTTAGTCCTTTAATTCCTCTTCTTCTTCAATTTGTCCAGCACAGACATATTGAATGGACTTTGCGTTACTTCCCAAAAACGTGATCTGTTGTCGCCGTTTGTTCTCAGTCACTATTCTCCTCCCTTCAATCGGTGCATATCCCATGCAATCATAGGTTGAATACTTTGCATGCGACCTTCCCCATGGATAGGCAAAGTGAACGGTGCATCGCTCTGCCCCATGCGTCTCAATGAGACCAACATTGTCGGTGGAACGCGGGTCAAGCGTACACGGCGTAGAAACAAAGAGCGTAGCAGCCAGTACGAGAGTAATCATACCTTCGGTGCTCCAAACCGTCTCGGCACTTGGGTTGACGCGGGAGGACGCGGAGGCGCCGGAGGTGTGGCAGGCGGCGTGGCCTGTTCAATGGGAGGCTTCGCCGCTGGCCTCCCCGGACGCCGCTTGATGGGTTCAGGCTCAGGCTCCGGCGCGTTCTCAAACGTCACCATGAACTCCTGGGCCCCAGGAATCTCATACGAGGCAATATGCCCCGGTGCGGGACAATGGGCCACCACATCCTGCTCGACCAACCCCGCCAGCACCTTCTCTAACTTGCCCACGCACTTGACCCCGGCCGCCTCACACAAGCCCTTGAACGGGCCGATGGTCAAGAGCCATGTCTTGTCGCTCACGCCGTCCTTGAGCGTGCCAGGATCTTCATTGGTGCCAATGTCGAAGGTCTCCACATGCTCCAGTCCTTCCACTTCCTTCGGCACTATCGCGGTAAAGAACACCTGAATGGCATATAACTTGTCGTGTAGCACTTCGACCGCGCCTTTGATCGAGAGGCCGAGGATGCCGGCTGGCAACGTCGTGTCGTCGCTCGGAATGATTTTGCTCATGTCTTCTCCTCCTTCTTGTCTGTCTTGTGGTAAAAGCACTGTTCTAGCACGGTGTAGTCGAGATAGAAGCGCGTTCCTTGCGGCCAGGTGCCCACCATGTCTTGCGGACGGATGACGTACCAGTAGACCAGCACGCCTGTTTGTTCAAGGGCATAGGCCGCTTCACGCATGATGTTCCGCTCACTCGATGGAATCACCACGACTAACGATGAGTCCGGCTTGTAGGTGCCGATGCGGATGCGTTCAGCGATCTGCGCCTGAATTTCCGTGGCAAGGTCAGCGGCGGAAATCATGCGGACTCCTTCTTTGTCTCATACGGTTTATGCTCAAAGCACCAATCATCGGCGAACGTGACCGGCCACATGGCCTGCATCGGCGAGGCAATCTTGAGGTTGGTGCGTTTCGCCATGATCTCCGGGTCCATCAAGGCCAGTTCTGGTGACCGCAACCGACATTGCCCCATGCCTTCACCAAACAAATCCCAGGCACGGCACGTCCGACAAATCTCTCCGCTTAATCTACTCATGGATTTCCTTTCACCTTTCGCGTTTGGTTATAGCACGTTCACGAATTGAACGGTAGCCCCTAAATATGGGGGATGTTGTGCTCCTCCTCCACAAGCGGCAACCCCCGCTCTACGATGCGCGTATGGACTTCCTCGACGCTTAACCCCGTCAGGCTGGCAATCACCCGCATCCGGTCTAAGAGGGCCGTAGGGAGGCTCCTGGTGCGGTAGGTGGACACATCGGGGCGCTTGACGATCCTAAGCATGGCCGCCTTCCTCGTCTCGTTTCTCGTCCTCTTGGAGCTTCGTCAGCAAGTGATCGAGAATGGCATAGGTTTTGCCCAGGTTCTCGTATTGCTCGACAATGGACCGCCGCACCTTGACGAGCATGGCGAAGACCTCAGCGCGTTGGGCTATGGTCATCATGGCTGACCATGTTGCCGAATATACTGTTCGAGTGCATGAATGCGATTCAGCGCATTGATAAGAGCGCTGATGACTTCTTCTAGTGTGACACCTTCTTTGCTGTTGAGAATATCGGCGGCCTCTCTCGCTTCTCCAAAATTGAGTGTATTAAAATCTGTCATGTCTTCCCCTCCATGACCTTCTCACACGCCTCGCTGTACCCGCTCCAACTGTAGCCGGAGAAGGCGAGAAAGGCGCGTTCCAGCACTTCCGCCATTTGGTGCTGACGATGATAGGGCGCCGAGGGATGATCGCCGGGTTCATCTGGTGTGCCCATGGTCGTGGGCATGATACCGAGTCCTGGATGATCGGGATATTCGAGCTTCTCATACGCCAGATCCCAGGCATCCACTTCTTCAACCGTAATCCCCGATAATCGACACAGCCACGCCTCCGCAAGCTCGTGGATGGCAAGGGCCATATTATAGACCGCGACTCCGGTATCCGACACGCTTACCAAGAGCAAGCGGCCAGATCCTTCAATGCCGTCAATATAATGCCAGTCGCCGAGGGTCTCGTACCGTTGCTGACTATGCTGAATGACTTCAATGTGAATGGGTAACATGGGGCCTCCTAATGTGCGTCACGCTGGTTTCTCGAACCAGCACGAGTTGATACTCCTTTATGGCGGCTTCGGTCAGATCCAATGCCTTGTTGAGCTTCGCCGCTTGCGCTTCCGATTGGACACAGGAGACGAAATCCGCGTTCGTATGGGTGACATCCCATTGGGCCGAGTGGATAGCCCACATGGCCTCCACCCGCTCAATCTCCCCCTTCAGCCGCGTGCGATAGGCGGTCAAGGCCGTGAGGCGACGTCGAACTTCCGGACCACTCACAAGAACCCTTTCTGCCCGTCATGGGCTAGAGCACAAACAAGAGGACGAGAACCACATAATACACGAGGGCCACAGCGGCAACTTGTAGTGCTTCACCCATCGCGCTTCCCCGTCAATGCCTCCCGGTCGAGGCGGCGTAAGAGTGCAGTCACATTGGCCACCCACGGTCTGAGCAAGGCCCGTTCATGGTCACTCGCCGTGACCCCCGCAATGATGGCGTGCGCGTTCTCGAGACCATCACGCAGCGCCTCCCGCAGCGCGTCATAGCTGTTCACCGCTTGCACGATCAGCGCGGCGTTGGCCTCCTCTGTTTCGGCCCGCACTCTTTTCAAAGCGCCCCCAGGATTTAAGTGGGTGGTTGCTATGTGCTGACGATCAGGCCCAACGATGGTCATTGAGCCAAAGTCACCTTGCGCTTTCCACGGCCTCGGCGTCGGGGTCATGGCTGCCTCCTCATCATCTCATCTTCTTTCCGACACTCCGCCCGAAATTCCATCTCTGCAATCCAACACTCCCGGCATGGTTTCAGCCAGTTATGCGCCGTGCAATGGTCATCAAGCGGCGGATCTTCGGAATGACTGTCTGTGTGCCACATGGGTGTCCTTTCACCTTTCCCTTGCATTCTAGCAAGGCCCTTGGGAATTGTCAAGACAAATTATTCATAGAGCACCCATATGAATAAATGGACGAGGAGGATGGCGGCCGCGATGAGGCAGCCCGTCAGAATCGCGCCGTAGGTGCCGTGCGTCCCACCGGGACCGAAGTCTCTGAGTGTCATTGAGTCACTCCTTTCTGTGTCCTCACATGGGACACACTGGTTAACAGAGATAGCCCAGCCGCCGGCCGTATTCCTGAGCCATGGGATCCACGGCGCCGATGGATTCAAAGGACTCGGCGATCGCTTCGACCTGCTCGGCCAAGTCTTCCAATTCCTGCCGGTCGGCGTCGTCCAGTAATGTCGGCGTTGAGAGTTCCATAGTGAGCCTTTCTGCCCGTCTGGGCTCTAGTTAGTCGCAGATCCAGATATACTGACAGTTCCCCATTTGGTCACAGACAAACACCGCATGACAGCCGGCGGTGAAGAGTTGAGAGAAGAGCCAGGTAATCATGGTTTCCCCTCCGCGAGGGACAGGGCGGCGTTGGCTATCCGTTCAATATCGTCGGCGCTACTGGTTGACAACGCCCCAAACTTGTTGAGGGCTGGATTGTCAAAGACACCATGCCGCCGTGCGACAATTGCCTCTAATGCATCGTGCATAAAAGGCGCGGCGGCGTGGAGCGGACACCATTCAATGAAATGGCCCCCCGAGGGGTCACGGATAATGAGACACCCGCAGGCATAACAATTGAGTTCCCCGGGCTTACTGGTGGTGCGCCGTCGGCGCTGGCGGGGCGCTGGCGTGTGCGTTGGCTGCTGGCAAGCGGGGCAATCTATCGGCCTACGTTGCCCTGATAAGGATTGGTGGTTATGCACGAGTTCTTTCATCGTGTCCTTTCTGGCCGAGGGGCCGGGTTAGCCTTTCAGCAATGTTATCCTATAGGAGCGGTGATCCTGCTCGTACTCGCAAGCGTAGCAGGTCTGTTCAAAGTATCGGCTCCAACCTTTACAGGTTGAGCATTGCCAGTCATACCGACCAGGGAACGCTTTTTCTCGCTTTACTTTTAATGCTGTAGCCTGTGTCATCGTCTCGCCCTCCGTGTGGTTGCCGTCCTAAGCTTAATTAGTGACAGTTCTTAAATGAACAAATAACCGTGGCCGCAACGTAGGCTATTGGATAGATAAACACGAAAAACACCATCGCAACCTCTAAGACCGCCAGCAATACATTTTCAATTATCTTTTTCATTTTAATTCCTTTCTGCCTTTCGGCGGTTGTTCTACCTCACACTACTGCAATCACAATGCCATAATCAAGCCTGAATGAAATCAATGTCTTGACGATTATGTGCTTGAGTTATCAACAGAAAGTATGTAGCGCGTTCCATATTCTTGTTCAATTATGTACAATAAATAGTGCCCACTTCGGTATCTGTTTTAATTTATCGTGTTGATATTGTTGATCGTATCAAGGCCCCTGGTAGTAGTGAACCAGTTGAGGAGTGTAAGTGATTGAAAATATTAATAATAATAATATATCTAATTCCTATACTCTGAACATTAGAAAGTGCTTCATTACTATCAAGGGCCTTGAGCACGCATTGAATATCAAGCACTTAGCATTTACTAGACTCAAAAGTCCCCACTCATTCAATAGCAAACTCCGATCTACGCCGCTCAGTGAGCGTGTTCGGACGATCATCCCTGGTATGCAACCGGATCTGAGTCATGCATGACTGTTTTGAAGGTAGTGAAGCGGTAGTGATTCCGCTCGTCAGGTTGTCCCTGGTTCAACGATCAAGGACGGCCGCGTAGCTCACTACCAAGAGAGGAGGATAAGGGCCTCGAGGAGCACAGAGAGAAGCAAAGAACGAGTCAGGGCCCTTGAGTGAGGCGAGCTGGTCAGGGGCCTTGAGAGGACAGGTGGCCGGCGGAGGGGCGGGGACCCCCAACGGGCTTGGGTGAGATGCCGGAAGCCCCCCCACTTTGCACACATCAAAATCACTTTTGTCTTGACAGATAGATGGTAGAAGTCTATAATTCGCCCATGCTCAATAAAGGGCTCTTTACTTCCACCTCAATTCACTGGTCCACTCCTGACGACCTGTATCGAGACTTAAACGCCGAGTTTCACTTTACCTTCGACCCATGCCCCTTAGAGTCGGTGGAGTTATTTGGATTACGGTCCTGGGTCGGTGAGCGCGTGTTCTGTAACCCACCCTATAATCGTGGCATCGGCGACTGGCTCGCCAAGGCACGAGAAGCGGAGTGCGCCGTGTTCCTACTCCCCGCCAGGACCGATACGGCGTGGTTCCACGACTATTGCCTGACGGCAGACGAGATTCGATTTTTGCGTGGACGGCTCAAGTTTTCAGGCGCGAAGTGGAACGCCCCGTTTCCGTCGATGCTCGTCATTTTTAGAAATTGTTCCACGTAGAACAAGGAGGCATTATGGAACTTAAACAGGTACTCGCATTCATCGGACTCGGCATTATCATCAGCCTTATTGTTTCGGGAACGGTCCTGCGCTGGCACCAATACGTCAAGCCGCAACAGTGGCTCATTGATACCGTGTGCCCCTCCCCTCTCGTCTATTGGTCCGACCCGAAGCCGAATCCGTATCAGTGGGCGCCGATGCTGATTGTAGAGCTTGGCTCGTTCAGCGACCCAGATGGGTGCCGGCGCGACCGGCTACGCCAACATAGTACCAAACACAAGACCCGCTGGGCCATGTACTATTCCCTCATCCCTGACCGCGTAGAGGGCGACCTGACGGATATGCGGGCGGTCTCCGTGAACGCGGCGCCGACGGTCTTTGTTGGCAAACTGTACGCGGATCTGACGACGCTGACGGACCGTGGGGCCATTGCGGAAGGGCGGATTGAAGCGCAGCGGCTCCTGACCGCCGAGTTCGTCTGGCTGCTGCGGCCGTGTGAGCATGAGACCCCCTCGCCGTATCAGCAATACACGACAGGGCTCACGGCGCCGGCGCACCTGAAGGACATTTTATGACCCCCTACTACGACGACGGCAATGGCATCGTGATCTACCACGGCGACTGTAGGGAGATATTACCATATTTACGAGCCGATGCTGTCATTACCGATCCGCCTTACAATGTTGGCAAGGACTATGGCACACACAATGATTCAATGTCATATGAAGACTATAAGAATTGGATAACTCCAATTGTTCACTGTTGCCTTATAGGAGCCACCAATCAATTTTGGTGCATCCCTCTCTATAAAATGGAACTGTATTTAAGACTGTTGCCTAAAGCCCATCTGGTTATAATTCGGCGAGGCGCGATTGGCCCGCTTCACAATGGCTGGACTAATCAATATGCGCCGGCGCTGGCGTTCGGCCGGCCGTCTAGAATTGTTCCTGATCTATGGGAAGGCATTAGGCTAAAAGGTGAAGGATACTTTTTCAGAGAGGAAACCTACGAACATCCTGGCTATACACCATCTCCAATTCTTGAACTAGCCATTGAATTATTCTCTACACAATCAATCATTGACCCGTTCTGCGGAACCGGCACGACGTTGCGGGCCGCGAAGGACTTAGGGCGCAAGGCCATTGGCATCGAGATTGAGGAAAAGTACTGCGAGATCGCGGCGAAACGGCTGGCGCAGGAGGTGTTGCCGCTATGAGACCTTACCTCCAGACTATCTTACTCGCCAGTATCTTACTCTGGAGTCATACCGCCTCCGCCGAGTCCTACCTGAACCTCAAGGGCGGCGTGAACATCCCTGGCGATTTCGCCGACTTTCATGCCGAGTACGGGATGCAGAGCCGGCAGTTCGAGGACAACCTGAAGATGCAGGCGGGGCTGGCCTATGGGGGGACGGCGGGGTATTGCCACAAGGAAGTGCCGTGGCTGTGCCTGGAGGTCGAAGCCCTACGTTCGTGGCCGAACGCCCGCATCCAGGCCGTCGCGCCGCTGTTCGTGAGGAAGACGGAATGAAATCACTGCATCTCTCTCCAACGGTCATCCTGCCAGCCGATGCCGCTACGCAGACCTTCTTGATTGTGGGCAAGCGCGGTTCAGGGAAGAGCAACACCGGCACCTGCGTCGCCGAGGAACTCCATGAGGCCAAAATTCCCTTTGCCGTCTTGGACCCCGTGGATGTCTGGTGGGGGCTGAAGGCTGGAAAGGGCGGGCACAGCAAGGGCGGCTTGGATGTCTATGTCTTCGGCGGGGAACACGCCGACATTCCGCTGGAGCCGACCGCCGGCGTGATGATGGCCGACGTCCTCGTCGAGCACCGGATCAGCGCCGTCTTTGTGCTGCGTCAATTCTCGAACCGTGAAAAGGCAAAATTCGTGGCCGACTTTGCGGAGCAGCTTTTCAAGCGCAACCGGGACGTGCTGCATCTGTTCTGCGAAGAGGCCCATGAAGTCATGCCGCAGCAGCCGTACCGGGGCGAAGAGGAGATGCTCGGGCGGATGCTCAAGCTGCAAAAGCTCGGGCGTACCAGCGGGATCGGCCTGACCGCGATTACCCAGCGGCCCGCCTCGCTCAATAAAAATGCGACGACGCAAGCGGAAATTCTGATCGCCCACCGGCTGCTCGGTCCGCAAGACCGGGATGCCGTGGAAGCCTGGATCAAGCATCACCACCAAGAGCATCTGAAACAGGAGGTCTTGGCGACGCTCCCGGAACTCAAGACCGGCGAGGCGTGGCTCTGGGCTCCCGACTTCCCCGAAGAGCGTCCGCTGGGCCTCCAGCGCGTGAAGATCCGGGAGGCGGAGACCTTCGACTCGCGCCGCACCCCCAAGCCTGGCGAACACCGCCACGAGCCGAAGACCTTCACGCCCGTTGATCTGGACCGGCTCAAGACTAAGATGGCCGCCACGATTGAGCGGGCCAAGGCGGAAGACCCGCGAGAACTCCGCCGGCGGGTGGCAGAATTAGAGCGGGAACTACAAGTAGCCAAGCGTGTAATAGTGCCTAAAACTCAATCCGCGCCAACGATTGATAAAAAGTCGATCATCACCGATGCTCAGATCAAGCGCTTAGAAACGCTCTTCGCCAAGATCGTCGCCGAATCGGAACGGCACGGCAAAGCCATGGCGATGTTCTGGAAGAATCAGGATGAGGTGGCGCAGGCCTTGATCGGAGCGATCCGGTCGTTCGCTAATCTTCCGGTGCCGCGACCACCGACGGATCTCAAACTGGTTCCAGGGAAAGTCGTCTTCAAACCGGCTCCGAAGGATAATGGCAGTGCGGAGATCGGCCGCTCGGCTCAACGGATTCTGAATGCGCTGGTGTGGGCAGAAAGCATTGGGCTGGACGAGGTGGACAAAACGCAGTTGGCGTTGATGAGCGATCAGCGCCCGACCAGTGGCGGCTATTTCAACAATCTCGGCAAACTACGGTCGGCTGGCCTCATCACCTATCCCAAAGCGGGTGCGGCGAGGCTCACGGATGCCGGACGTGCCTGTGCCGAAGCTGTAGACGTACCGACAACGAGTGACGAACTCCAGCACATGCTTTACGCAAAGCTGCCGACCTCGCAAGCACGGATTCTCAAGGTCTTGATTGCTCAGTATCCCAAGGCCATCACGAAGGATGACTTGGCCGAACAGACCCAACAGAGTCCGACCTCAGGCGGCTACTTTAACAATCTGGGTCGGTTGCGGTCGCTGGGTTTGATCGACTATCCGAGTCCTGGGCTGGCGGTCGCACAGCCGGTCCTGTTTTTACAGACACGATGATACAGCAGCTTAAGATGTTCGCCCAGCGTGGCATGGCAACCCAGCAGGCCGTGGACGACATCTGCGCGGGTCGGCACGGGGGGAATCCGGAGAGCCGAGGAAGCTGGCGGACTGAGCCACGCGGCGTGGGAGGGGCGTGATGAAAACGATTACAATGACGGATTTTCGTAAGGGACCAGGATACTTTATCTTTCGCGTTTTCCATGACAGGGAATCATTCATACTGACACAGGCAGGCAAGCCGGTTGCCAAACTTGTTCCACTGGATGACAGCATTGAAATTACATCTGATGGCAAGATTAAAGGCGAGAAGCCGGTTACGCTTGGCCTCAAACTAGGAGGCGAATATGCTCACGCTTAAATCAGCAGCCCCACGGGAGGCGCGGCGTGACGCACATTGAAAAGGTATTGGTGGAATGGTACGAGGCCGCCGCCCTTCACTATAACGTCCGACCTGGAGATATTGTGCCTGACGTTCTCGAAGATCGTTTGGAAGCGGCTGAGAAGCGTTTGCACAACATAGGCCGTGCTCTCTACAAGAAATATGGCAAGCACAAGGCGATAAAGAACTACAAGCCTTATACACGGAAGCCCTGAGGAGGCCCCGATAATGGAATCCTTACTAGAACGATTCACACGACAGGCGGCGCAAGGACCTGGCTGTATGTTGTGGATGGGACGTAGGAATCACAAGGGCTATGGTCATCTGAGTATGCGGGGCAAGACGAAGATGGCCCACCGATTCGCCTATGAAACCTATGTTGGGCCGATCCCTCAAGGACTCGAAATGGATCATCTCTGTAGGAACCGAGCCTGTGTCAACGCTAGTCACCTTGAGGCGGTCACGCGAGGCGAGAATGTTCTGCGCGGCGAGACTACTTCCGGTCGACATGCGAGACAAACCCAGTGCATCCACGGACATCCGTTCTCTTTTGAGAATACCTATATCCGTCACGATACGGGTGGTCGCCAATGCAAAGCGTGTCGTCGAGAAAGACATAGAGCGTGAAGTGTCCTCGCTGTCAAGGCCGTTGCGAGATCAGAGAAGAATACTCGCTCGAAGGAAAACTTACGGCTCCGTATTGTCTTCTCTGCGGCTGGCAAGGGGTCGGCGAGATGACGACGAACTATACGGAGGTGCGGCCGGTGGAACCTGTGGGACGATGGGCGGGGAGGAAGACATGAAGGGCGAAAAGATGTATTTGTTCTCGAATATGTTCTCGCCGAAAGCGACCCGCGCACGACATCAGGTGCTTCGGGTTGAGAATCTCATTATCATCCGCTTGCCAGGACCGTACTCGCTCAAGGAATATGACCGGCGCAAAGCACGCACGTTACGGTTGACGTTCACGAAATGACCCCTGGCCCCAAGCCCATCCGGGACCGCTTCTCGAAATTGCCCGTGAGCCGCCAGCGCAAGTATCAGTTGCGGTTGATCGCCAAAGGGGTCTGTATCGTGTGCCGGCGACGACGGATTCATAAAAGAGAAAGATGCCAGTCGTGCGATCAGGCGTGTCGGCGACGGGCCACGTTTCTGCAAGGACAACGGGCCAATACATGAAGATCCTCTGGCTCCTGCTCACGGTGATTGGGTTCGCGATGCTCGTCTATGGGACGAAAGAAGGGTGGGACTGGTGAACCGCGTCTGCGGCGCGAGGGGGCGCGGTGATGCTTAGTGTTGGCTCAACAGTATGGGTATTCGACGAGAATCATCGCGTCTATAGGCGTAACGAAAAAGGCCGCTCAGAAGGTGGCCCTATTTACCGTGAGCATTTCGTTGAGTGCAAGATTACTGGCGAAACATCTCGCAGTTGGATTATTGGCCGCTATCGAATGAAGGTGAACAAGAAAACGCTAGATGGAATGTATATCTCTCAGGAACAGATCGACTTAAAGTGTTGGGCCAACGATCACAAGTACGGCGTGGTGCGAATGATTGAATATTCAACCGATGGCGCGATGATAAAAGCGGTGGCCGACTTAATCGGCTACAAGGATGCGCCACGCGGCGCGGGAGGGGCGTGATGGGTAAATATCGTAAAAAGCCGGTGGTGATTGAGGCGTGGCAGTTGCCGCCTGATTGGACAGGGCAACGCGGTTCCTGGGAGTTGTTGCCGATGTGGTTGGTCAACGGTCAGGTTGTTGCCAACCCGGATCACCCACTATCACTATTCATTATTACGTTGGAAGGCACGATGCGGGCCGATCCTGGGGACTGGATCATCAAGGGCGTGAAAGGTGAGCTGTACCCGTGCAAGCCTGACATCTTTGAAGCAACCTATGAGCCTGTAGAGTACCCCCACGGGAGGCGCGGCGGTGAATCCATATGATGCCAAAGGCAGGTTTGTATCACGGAATTGCCCGTTGTCGAATTGCGGCGCAGGTACGCTTCAGTACGAAGGCCAGCGCATTTGGCGTTGTGATGGTCTGATAGCCGAGAATGATACCGCGCCGCTCGATGCTTGCTGGTTCACGCATATTGACGGAGAAGCCCTGAGGAGGCCCCGATGAGCGCGTCTGTGAAGCATAAAGCCGCCGCCATCCGCAAGGGGAAGACGTGATCTACGTTCGCCACAAGCCCCGCCCGAAGGAGGCATCAAAGGGCGATGAACGGGTGTTTCTTGTGCTCGAAGAATCGCCCTCGTTCTACATCGTGTTTAGTCCAGGCGAAGGGGTGGGGATACGGGCCAAGCAGTTTTATGAGGAGGTGAAGGGCGTAAAATGAAAGCCATGACCAGTCCCACGGTCTTTGTCCTCTGCGTCGTCGTGCTGGCCGTGCTGTTGCTGGGTGTCTCGCTCATCAACATCACCATCTTGTTCGAGGACATCTACGAGGTGCGCGTCCACACCATCGGCGTCTTCCTGTGCTCGTTTGATAATGGGATTCGTGTCACCTGGACACAGTGGTCTGACGGGAAGCTGCACTGGCTGATTGGGTCAGCGGATCATGGGTGGACGCCGTGACCTGCGGTTGGCCCATTTTCCACGCCATCTGGATCACGGCGGTCGTGGTGTTCTGTGTGACCGCCTTGTGGGCGCGGCATATCTGGAAAGAATGGGTGAGCGAGCAGGGGAATGTGCTGAATGGACGAGAGCGAAAAACGCCTTACGGCACCTGACACTCGCGCTTGGACTGGCCGTTGGCGAGGCAGGCGGCCTTGAGTTCGCGGACAATATTCTTGTAGTCCTCTTTGTAGAGGACGATGCAGCGATGCTCCCCGCAGGCCACCTCGACCGGCGCCTCGTAGAGTTCAGGGACGATCACCCGATAGGTTGACGGGCTTGGCGCCGGAGCGCAGGCGCAAAGACTCATCGCCAGTAGACAAAGACTGAATTTTGTACTCATAAGCCGCCTTTATGTGGGGGGCGTTGCGGAACGCGAGTTCACGATTGAACTCATCATCAAAGTGCCGGCGGTTGAGGAGCCACTTGACGACCCACTCGACCGCCGACACCAAGAGACCAAGCAGACCGCTCATGCGGCCGGTGGCGCAACCGGAGGCGTGACCGCCAACGCAGGCGGCAATGGTGCCGGAGCCGCGCCGTGCTTAAAGATATTGATTGCGTTCAGCACCTTGACGACCATATCAATCATCGTGCTGCCAGCTGACGTGAGTGCCGACGCATGAGCCGGGTCAAGATTCGCCCCTTGCGCCGCCGCCGCGATCACGCCCGTCACCAAATCCTTCTTCGCCTGACCGCTCTGTCCAGGCATCCCGCTAAACGCGACCTCCGCCGTATGCACCAGCCCGATGATGACCGGGAGCAGTTGCCCTAGAATTGGTAGAATCGCTAAAAAGACGCCCATAGTGCCTCCTTACAGTTTGAACGGGTTCTCCCGCATGTGTTGAACCAACGCCACGCCCGCCGTGACGACCGCCGCATAGATGCGGGTTTTGATGTCCATATTGGCATCGAGGAAAAACGTGGATAGAAATGCGGTCACACCAAAGCCGACGGAACTTCCAATCCAGTTAAAAAGACCAGTCCAATTCATACTGTCCTCCTATTTCTTCGGCGGCGGCACGCACTTTCCTGCATCCTCTTTTGTGGCCGCTGCATTCTGACACATAATCGTATTGGTATAGGCCACCGCTTCCATCGCCCGCCGAGCGTCCTCGTAATGCTGGGCCGAGTCGAGCACGTGCGGTTGGAGCATCGAAAAGACGAGATACCCCATGCCGAGCGCCGCCGCTATCGGAAAGCCGACGTAACTGATCGCCTTGATGTACCACGGCATCCCATTCAACAGTCCTACGGGTGTAGCCTGCTCCGCTACTTCTGGCATACATCCTCCTAGTTGATCACGTTGACCGTGAGCGTGAACGAGTCGATTCCGGTTTGCGCTTGCATGAACTTGGTAAAGGTCGCTCGGCTGTTCGTGACCATCTCGCCTTCGGTTGAGCCGGTACAATCCTCACCGAGCAGGATACACCCTTCCGAGTCCTTGTTAAAGTTTCCCGCGTGAAAGAGCAGGTTGCAATGACCTTGGACGCCGCAAATCTCAAAGGTCTCAAACGGCTCGGTCATGCTGGCGAGTTGGTGCATCCCGCGATGACAGGCGAAGGCGCCGAGCGGAATCTTGGGGGAGTAGACGAGGACCGCCCCTTCGGCACCTGCATTGCTATCTTGGAGATAGGCATGTTCCAACGTGACCGCGAGGAGCGACCCATCGGGCGTAAAGAGTCGGCTAAAGATGCCATCGGCGCGGGAGAGAAAGCGGGTGAGCGTCAAGTCCATCTTGAATAACGTAGCATACACATCTTTTCCCTATTGTCAAGACTTGGGGTTATGGTATCCTATCGACGTGAGCCGCATCATTCCTTGTACGGACGTGGCGGTGGTTGGGCAGGATGAGCCTCTCCGGTCGCCACGCGACATGCTGGTCCATCTCGGCCCCGATGCGGTCGAGCGCGTCTCGCAACTCCTGTGGAACCAAGCCAACCCCAACGTCGCCTTGAAGGCCGCCGAAATGATTCTCGACCGCGTGGTGCCCAAGGAAACCAAGCACACCGAAGACCGCCATATCCGCGTGACGTTGGAGAAGGGCGAGGAACGGGAAGCGCGGAAGGTCTTGTTGGAAGCGGACATCATTGACGTGGAGCCACTATGATTCGCCGTACCTCACAAGATGACGCATTAGCCTCGTCGTGCGCGAAGATCAACGAGAACGAAATCGTCATTGACGCCAAAACGGGTCGGGCGCGACAGGCTGGGTCCGACCAATCCGAAGGTAAGTTCATCCTCGACCTGAAGGACAAGTGCGAGCAAGACCTGTACGTCTTTGCAAAAGTGGTAATGAAGCGCGACTACTTGGTGCCGCATCTGCACGGGAAACTGTGCCGGTGGATTCAGAAGTATCCGCCCTATCGCAAGATGCTCTTGATTCCCCGTATCCACGCGAAAACGAGCATGGGGTCGCATTGCCTCCCCTGTCATGCGCTCATTCAGTCCGCTGAACGGAATCCCTACATGCCAGGGGTCGAAGGCTCCCAGATGCGGATTATGCTAGCGGGCGAAACGGAAGCGCGGGCGATGGGCAATCTGCGCGTGATCGAGTCGGCGTTTGAAACGAACAAACTGCTCCGGGCCTTTTGGCCCCATCGCTGTTGGGATAATCCCCGCGCCCAATCGAAAAAGTGGAACGAACGGGAAATGATTATCCCGCGTGAGACCGAGTTTGGCGACCCCTCGATTCGGGCCTTGGGCGTCGGGGTGGCGATTGCGGGTGCCCGCGTGGACTTTGCCATCAAGGATGACTTGGTGGGCGAGGAGGCCATGAACTCGCCAACCACGATGGACACGACGATTCGCTGGCACGTCAATTCCCGCGCCCTCTATGAGCATCAGGACACGACACCGGAACTGATCCTTGGCACCCGTTGGTCGCCCAAGGACTTGTATGAGGACATCGAAACGAACGATGTCTCGGTCGAACCGATGGTACGGTCGATCATTGAGGACGGCCACCCCATCTGGCCGGAACGCTTTACCTTGACGGACGAACCCGGCAAGACAAGCATCCAGAACCTGCAAAAAGAGTTCGGCGTGATGTACTTCCTGTTCTACATGAACTCCGCCGCCGACCCCGCGTTGACGGACTTTGACAGCGAGAAACTCCGGTTCTATACCCTCGTCAACGAGCAGTTGATCTTTGAGGAAGACGGGCGCGATGTGGCGTTGACCCAAGTAGAACACGGCGAGGAACCCGTGACACGCGGAGAACCGTTGACGCAGGAGAAAATGAAGGCGCTGTTTGGGGATGAGGACAACAGCCAAGCGGCCTACTTTCACGCGAAGTACGGATAGGAGGAGTTATGAGCAAAGCAGACGATGAATATATGAACGCATGGTTCAATGAGTTGAACGAGGATACGGAAATAGTCTCACAAGAATTACTCGGCATCGAAATGTCGGCCTCATGTACTGCGATTGGTGCCATCATTCATAAACTCGCTACTCAAATTAAGAACAAACAAGCCACATGATTCTCCCGCTTACCGACTTGATGACGAAGGTATGTACTCGATGTCATATCGAGAAGGACATCTCCGAGTTCTATAGGAATAAAAGAAATAAGTCGGGACGTTCTCCGTGCTGTAAGATTTGCTATCGAGTGTACGCCAAGCGGTATCAGGCCAAAGATAAATACAAGGAATCTCAAAAGAAATATAGAAGTAGCGAGAAGGGTAGTGAGGCGAGAAGAAAATGGAATCGTTCAGAAAAACAGAAAGAGTATCACAGAATTTATGATAGGAAATGGAGACAGACCGATAAGGGTAGAGCAAATATAGCAAAAGAAGCGGCCCGTAGAAGGGAACTCAAAAGAACACCAAATAGATTGACTGGAACGCAATGGAAAGAGATCAAGGAATTTTATAACAACCAATGCGTTTATTGCGGAAAAGGAAATTGCGTGCTTGAGATCGACCACTATGTTCCACTATCAAAAGGCGGTACGCACATCAAGGATAATGTAGTTCCAGCCTGTCATTCGTGCAACTCTGGAAAGTGCGACAGACATCCACTAAGGCTATTCAGATAATGGCAATCTTGCCTCTACATGAATTGATGACCATTACGGCTTTCGCGGACCCCGCCTCCGGTAAGCGCGGCTCACAGGCGGTCAAGCGCACTCGTGCGCGAAGTTCGATTATCGTCCTCGGCCTTGACCCCTTGTTCCGCGTCTTCGTCCTCCACTCCTGGGGCGCCCGCTGTTCCACGACGCAGTTTATTGACGAAATCTATCGCGTCGAGGAGCAATGGCACCCGAAGCCGTTCGGCATCGAAGCGAACGCGCTCCAGACCTTGTTCGTGGATTGCATGACCTACATCGCCTCCAAATATCGTGGGCGCATTGTCCCGATTGTGCCGGTCTATCAGGACACGCACTTGGAAAAAGATTACCGTATCCGCACCGGAGTACAGCCCGTGATCGAGCAAGGGCGCTTGTTCGTGCGCCAGGAGATGAGCGAACTGCGGTCGCAGATTCGTACCTTCCCGCGCTCGCCCATCGTGGACGACATCGACGCCTTGAACTCGGCCTTGAGCCTACTCCCCAAGCGGTCAAAGGGACGGCAACGACGCAGCGAACTGGACGATCTGGCGGCGTATCTGCGGCAGGAAGGGCGGTCGCCGGAATATATTAAACAGCGCATCCGGGAGGAGGAAATGCGGGAAGGAAATTCTTTAGGGGCCTTGACAGGTCATGGGTAAAGAGAGTACAAGGGGATTTGTGCCACTGAAAAAGGGGAAATCGAAGAAGGTGATCTCCGCCAACATCCGTGAAATGGTCAAGGCGGGCCATCCGCAGAAACAAGCGGTGGCGGCGGTCATGCGGAAAGCGGGCAAGTCTCGTCACCCAAAAGTGAGGTAACATGAAAAAGAAGAAGCATGACAAAATGGGGCCGGACAAGTGGAAGGCCGATGAGAAGAAGGCCGCTGGCGGCAAAGGCAAAATGAGCAAGAGCGGGAAACCCAAGTCCCGCTACTAAAGGAGTACCATGACTCCTGAGAAAAGAAAGTCACTAGATGCCACCGCTAAAGCTGATCAAAAGATGGTGGATGAAATCAATGCACAAACCGCAAAAGATAACGCTGCTCATGTGAGACGGACGCCTATTGCTCCGCAACCACCCAAGGGCGGCAAAGTGAAAGTCGTTCCATAAAGGAGGACCGTATGGCGAAAGTCAAAGAGACCGAATCGGGAACCTTGATCGAGAAGAACAATTTCGTGGTTGGCCGGTCTGGCTGTAAGGTGCCGCGTCTGCCGGGGGTGCGCCCCAAGGCGAACATCAACCCGACCAAGGGCGGGGGCATCTTCCGGGCACTCAAGAGTAACTAGCCGTGAAGCGCGACAAGCCCCGTAAGGGCTGTGCGGATGATGAGGGCCTTCAGTCGTGTGCCAACGATTTTTCTATTCCGATGGATGGAAGCGGGAATGGGGAACCGCCATCGGGGTTGTTTGGGTCTGGCATTGACCGCGACTTCCCCAAGGCCCCGACGGTCAAGAGCGGCCTCAAGAAACATCTTGACACGCTCAAATGAGTCGCATCGGCTTTCTCTGCGGGGAGGGGGGCAACCTCGTCAGCCTTGTCCACCGCTGCAAACAAGAAGGCCACCAAGTCCGCTTCTGGATTAAACCCATCCCCGGCGAGCCCCTTGCTCAAAAAGTGGGGCAGGGCCTCGTTGATCGTGTCGCTTCACCCCGCGCCGTGGCCGACTTTCGCCCTGATGTCGTTGTCGCCTATCAAACCCCGCTTGAAGCTGATGCCCTAAGAAAAGACGGGTTCAAGGTGTGGGGGTCCTCGAAAGAGGCCACCCGCCTCGAGAAAGACCGCCAGTACGCCGCCAAGGTGGCGACTGACGCCGGCATGACCGTCCCGACCATGCGCCGGTTTACGAATCCAGCCGATGCGGTACGCTTCCTCAACGATCAATCGCGTGAGTCGTGGGTGTTCAAAGCCGAAGGGGGCCATCAAGTCGTCGCCTCGACTACGCACGTCTGCCGCTCGAAAGACGAGATCCTTGCCGTCCTTGACTACGAATCACGCTTGAATCGCTCCGACTCGTTCGTCCTGCAAGCCAAAGTCGATGGCGTGGAACTCAGCATTGAAGGATGGTTCCATTACCGCAACGGCTGGCTCTCGCCGTTTAATTCCACCATCGAAGGCAAGCACTTGTTCAGCGATGGCATCGGCCCATTGACCGGCGCGATGGGGTCGGTGGTCTTTCCGTATGCCGACCGGATGCCCTCGGTGGTTGCCAAGACGCTCGACAAACTCACCCCCTATCTGCAAGGCATTGAGTATCTCGGCCCGATTGATGTAAACGTGATCGTGGACGAGAGCGATCAGGAACCGAAGTTTTTGGAGTTCACCCCGCGCTTGGGGTGGGATGCCTTTGAAGCCTTCATGGTCGGGTTCGATGGCGACATCGGGCGGTTCTGTTTAGAGTTTGGTCATGGCTTTGGCCCCAAGATGCCGTTCATGGAACCGTTTGCAGCGGCGGTCAAGGTGATGATTCCGACAGCCAAGGATGTACCCGTGATCGCGCCGTGGGAAGGCACGCATTCGTTTATGCCGAAGGATGTCTGGCTCGATAAGGACATGCTCCGGTCATGCGGATCATGGGATGAATCGGGCTTTGCAGCGGTGTTTGAAGTGGGCGATACGGGCCAGACGCCGACCGAGGCAATGGAGAGAGCCTTGGGGAAAGTGCGTGAGATTCATGCGCCGAATGTGTCCTATCGAACTGACATCGGGGATGTCGCCGAACGATCTTTGCGACGACTCGCCGGCATGGGTTACGAGACGCCTCTACCGGACAACTTCGTCATGCCGATTGGTTCACACTCTTTAGTGGAGGTACTCCGTGGCTAATACCCTTAAAGGCGGCGTGCTCGTCATCGATACGGCATCTGCAACGGTGGTGAAGATTGGCGCAGCCAAACTCGATACGACCTGGTATCTTCGCATCCGCCACATGACGTGGGTGTATCAGGCCAATCCTGGCGATCAGGCCATTGTGAATGATGGCAATGGAAACCTGATTTATACGTTCAACGATCAGATGGCTGGCAAGACAATCGCGATGAGCGACATCAAGGCGTATAACGGGCTGATCGTGCCAACCTTGGCGGGCGGCAAACTCGTCATCGACTTAGACTGAGGAGCCCTATGAAAAACATCCTTGTTTCCATCTTCTTTGTCTTGATGCTCGTGAGTGCGGCCTTTGCCGTGGATAGGGTGATTCCCATGCAGGGGAACGTCACGGCGAACATTTTCACCCAAGCCTCGAATACTGTGGCCTCGGCAATCGGGGCTTCGGCGGTCGGCGCCCGTTGGACGCTCCGGTATGTGGGGGCCAGTTTCCCCAATGTGGCAGCGGGGGTTGGCACCTGCCCCTTGGCGGTCCTGGACGGGTCCGCTTCGGCTCTGGCGATCACGTCATTCACGACGGCGGGAGTTTATAAAGAACTCGCGTTGCCGCCGACGGGACTTTCTGGCACAGCGGGCAATACGATGACCGTCCAGGTTGGCCCATGCGGGGCCAGTGCGAATGTGCTCTTGAACGTCATCATGGACCGGAACCCGTAACCCATGCTCTCGATCACGCCGTCGAGAGGGACGGAGTGGCTCAATCTCCAGTCGGTCATAGGCGGCAACGGAAGTGAAGTCATTGCTGTCACGAACGGCGCGGCGATTGGATTTACCGCTGCGAAACTGAATGCGGCCGGCGTGGTGGCGGTCTTTCTTCGCTTGGATGTCGGCGACATCCGATGGTGGGCTGATGGGACGGTGCCGACCCCAGCCAGCGGCATTCCGTTGCTGAATACGGAGACCCTCACCTTGAACATCACACAAGCCAAGAACTTTAATATGATCGCCCAACTCGCTGGAGGAGCCACCGCTTACGTTCACTATCTCAGCCGCGTTTCTACTGTATGAAACGCTTCCTCATAACGGCGTGGTTTATCCTCGCCTGTGCCGCGCCCGTCCTCTCACAAGTCGGTCCTGGCGCCCTCCTCTTTCAAGATAACGGCAACAATCTCGGCGGCATCAAAGTCCTGAACGTCACCCCCGCGTCCTCCGTCACCAAGAGCGGGTCGAAGGGCACGATCAATCTCAGCGTTGGCAGCGTCACCTCCGTCACGGCGTCCTCGCCCATTTCTTCAAGCGGCGGGGCAACTCCCAATATTTCCTGCGCTTCGTGCCTGACGAGTGCCGCGCCGACAACCGCCTCGTATCTTCTGCAAGTCTCGAATGTTCTGTTGCCGAACTCCCAAGACATGAGTGCCCTTGGAACGGGTGTGGTCAAGAATACGACTGGAACCGGCGTCCAGTCGATTGTCTCAACGCAGACCTGCACCAATCAAGCTATGACCGCTTTGAGTCAGGCGTTTGTTAAAACCTGTAGCACGATCACATCCTCCTTCGTCGATACCACCGTACTCAATACGAACAACTATTCCTTAACGGGAAATTCCACGCAGATTGAAACGGCGTCAGGGGCGTTCACTTCTGGAAACTGCGTGAAGTTCGATACAGCAAGCAATGTCACGGCGGCAGGGAATCCATGCGGCACCGTGACTTCGGTAGCGACCACCTCCCCGATTACAGGTGGCACGATTACCGGAAGCGGCACTATTGCCTGTGCAACCTGTACGACGAATGCAGCAGCATTAACCTCGAATCTTCCAATGATCGGGGCAGGCGGACAAGCAGCAGCCGTTGGCACGCGCCTAGGTACGACCACGCAGTTTGCTACGGCTTCTGGCGCTTTTACCCAGAACGATCTCGCCACTTTTGATTCCGCCAGCAATCTCATTGATGCAGGCTTCTCCTTGACCAGCAAGAAAGGGACGGCCACGATTGCTGCGACCGCTAGTGGGAGCTTTACCCAGAACGACATCGCCACATTTGATGGAAGCGGCAATGTCATTGATTCTGCGTTTTCATTTACAAGCAAGAAAGGCACCTCACTCATAGCAGCGGCGGCGAGCGGAGGATTCATTTCTGGTAACTGTCTCAAATCGGATACAGCTAGCAATATCGTGGATGCGGGTGTGTGTGGAAGCGGAACCGTGACGAGCGTGACCGCCTCGTCTCCGATCACCTCTACTGGAGGCACGACTCCGAACATTGCATGTCCTACTTGTCTTGACCCGGAATCGAACGCGATTGTGTACGAGGAGTTCGTTGGAACTGTTGGTGGTAGCCTTGTTTCCGGCTTCTACAACGGGAGCTACGTTTGGGGACTAAATACCTTTGGCAATGCTGGTGTGGCGGATAATGCAACGCAAACGAACGGACGCATCAACGTCTCAGGAGACGGGGCTCTATCTGGCTACATCACGCTTGGCGGGACGCTTGCCAATGCCGATCTGGCGTTCATTGTCACGAAAAATCCCACAATCAAAGTGAGTTTTGGTCAACTCGGCGGGAACAACGGAAATACCACGATTATCAATGGCCTCGTCGATTCAACCATCAACAACGCCAATCCTACAAATGGTCTGTTCTTTCGGTTCACGCAAGGAGGGATCATCAGTGCGGTGGCGAGAAAAGCCAATGTCGAAACAACCCTCTCAACTGGCATCACCGCCGCCAATGGAGTGCTCCATACGTTCCGATTAGTGGTGACAGGCGGTGGCACCAGTGTTGAGGTGTGGGCGGATGGTGCGGACATTGGGGCGATTGCCACGAATATCCCGACCGTGGCGCTGTTTGGGGCGATGAACTGTGGATCAGCCACCTCCACGGCAAACGGCCAAATTGTGGATTACTTCTATGTGAGTCAGACACGGTAACAAATCGTGGTATAGTAGAAGGAAGGAGAACGGTCATGGCTGAGATGAATGTCGCTGAAGCCCTCAACGTCTTACGACAGGAGGGGCAACGCTATCTTCGCTTGTCGGAAGCCATGCGAAAGGCCACCGACATTGAGCGCGATATTGGGGCGTTCAATGAGAAGAAGGTGGTAGCTGAACGGGCCATGCAGCAAGCCGAGGAGGACCGCCTGAAAGTGGTGTTAGCCCGTGACAAGGCAGAAAAGGAACTGGTCGAGGCGAAGGCACGAGTCGATGACGAGTTCAAGGCCCATCATGCCACGGCGAAAGACGGACTGGCGAAGGCGCAGGAGACCCTCAACAAGCAGATGGACGACCAGAAGGCGATCATGCAAAAGTCCTACGACGATCATCAGCAAGCGGTGAAGGAACGGAGTGACGCGCTCCAGAAGCTCGATGCAACCATTCTCGCTCGGAAGGCCGACTTAAACGCCATCAACGGCGAACTGGATGCGGCGAATGAACGGCTCTCGAAGTTCGTAAGGAAGTAAGATGGCGCATACCCTTAAAGTCACGGTATTAGCGGAACTCGATGGTGTCATGCTGGCGGGGTTTCCGATGCAACGGCGCATCCAAGCGAACGAAGCTCAAGGGCTTGGCTATCAACAAGCGGATGCCGCGCCGTATGTCGTCGTGCCCTATGCGCCCATCCCCAATGTCTCGGCGTTGATTCTCTCGACCGATACCAATATGAGCGTCAAACTCAACAATCTGACCGCCTGGACGTTGAACGCGGGGGGCATCTTTGTCATGGTCGATGGCGTCCTCAATTCTGGCGCGTTGACCAATGCCACCGTGCAAACCAATCCGGGGACGGGTCTTGTGACCACCATCAACGGCTTCAGCGCAGGGACATAATGAAACGGCCCTTCCTCATTGGACTCGGTATCGGTCTCTTGCTCATGTTCGTCGTGGGCCTGAACGTCTCGTTCGGTCTCGAACAAACCCACAATACGGTTCCCTCAAACAATTCCACGTTCCTGTCAGACCTGCAAAACTTCTTGGCTCAGGATGAGCCAAAACGATACGGCGATCAGTTCACCGGCTTCGTCACGTCCGGCTGCGTCATTTCAACGGGCGCGGGGTTGACGAAAACGCCCACCTCCTGCACGGCCTATCCAGGCGGCTACTACGCGACGGAAACCGGCTCAATCACCTTTGTCGATGCCACCGCGAATCAATGGGTGGTCATTAATAAGGACACGACGGGCAATCTCGGCACGTTTATTCGGGTCGCCGGCACGAAGTATATGGTTGATGCCACCTCCGGTGCTCTCAAACCGGCACTCTGCGCGAACTGTGCGTGGATGGCGCAAGTCACGACCGCCGCTGGCGCGGTGACAGTTTCGACGGATCTCCGTTCGTTTGTCCCCTACGCGCAACGGTATCTCAATGCGGAACTCCCCTCGGCGGGCACGAAAGGACGCATGGCCGTCGTGCGCGATCAAGGCGAGAACATCTTCATCGACAACGGCACCGTTTGGTCGGCCATCTTCACCAATCCCGCGACCACGAAGGGCGATTTGGTGGTCTTTACCACGACCGCTGCACGGATGCCGGCCGGCACAGACGGACAACCCTTGGTGGCCTCCAGTATCACCGCCTCCGGTCTCGCCTATCAGACCTTGGGGTGTGTCGGCGGCGGTACGGGCCTCTCCTCCACGCCCGCGAACGGCAACCTCCTCATCGGCAACGGCACCTGTTTTGCGGCCAGTACCATTCAGGGGACATCCGGCATCACGGTTGTCAATAGCGCAGGCGGGGTCGCGGTCGGCATTACGACGCAAGCGACCGTCATTGCGCTGGGAGGGAGTTCTCGGAAATCCTTGATGTCCATTACGGCGGCGACCGCCACGGGTACGTTCACAGCCGATGAAATCGTCGTGGAGACCGCGCTTGGCGGCACCCCTCAAATAATGTCCAATTACAGCCAAGTCATCAATCTTGGTGGCACGGGGGCAGGCGGGATGGACACGGGGACGGCCCCCGCGAGCGGCATCATCTCGCTCTACGCCATCGCGCAACCATCTGGCACCGCGAGCATTGTGGCGGCCAATGCGGCCACGATCAACGGCTCGATCTATAGCGGCGCGAACATGCCAGCCGGGTACACCTATTCGGCCCTCATCGGCTTCTGGCCCATCAACGGCTCGAAACAGATGGTGCCGGGGGTCATTCTGGATCGGCACTTTGATTATCGAACATTCCCAGCGGTTCTCGTGCAGGCGACCCCAGCCTCGTTTCTCACCGTGCAATCTGTGGCGACGAGTGCCTCTGGCCTCGTGGTGGTGCCTACCGTGGCGAGAAAAGCAGATGTGAAAATAATTCTGACGCTCTGCACCGCCAACAATCAATGGGCGGTTCGAATTGCTGGGGATGCGACCGGCACAGGAGGACACGGCACTGACATTCTGCTCAATAGCGGAGGCACCAACCTTCAAATTGGTGGTATGGCGTTTTCCTGTTCGATGATAGAAGCACCTGCGATTCCGATGATTACCGCCCAATCAATTTTCTGGGCTGATGCGAATCTCCACGCTAATCACAATCTCTACGTCTCCGGCTACGAGTGGTGAGCCATGCCTGTTGACCAGGATACGCCCCCGCAGTTTATCCCGCTCAAGGTCTCGAAAGAGCAGAAGGCCGCACTGGAGGACTTCTATTATCTTGAAGTCATCGCGGCCCTCTCCGCTCGCGCCCCCATCGAGAAAATCTGGAACGAGGGCCTGCGCCAGTACGAAGGCATCCCCAAGCTCAAGGAAAAGAACTTTCCGATTGAAAATGCCCCAAACCTGGAAATCGTGATCGGGGCCATCGCGTCCGATGCCATCGTCGCACAATCCATCGACGCGATGTTCTCGGTCAAGCCGGTCGTCACGATTCGGGCGACCAAGCGCAACGACAACAAGTGGAAGAAGCATTGCGACGATTTGCAGGACTTTACGGACTGGCTCACCGACAACGAACTGAAACTGCGGGAAGCGGTCAATCACGCCTCGCTCGATCACGCGCAACTCGGCACCTGCATCTTCTATACCCCGTGGGTCAAGGAAGTGAAAAAGACCAAGATGAAGAAGGTCTTGGATGCGGGGGCGAGAGTGTATGCCGTGCCCATCGAGGACTTCATTGTGCCGGGGGGCAAGAACGTGGACATCCAGAAGTCGTCCTGGGTGACGATGCGCCTCTGGATGACCAAGTCCGAATTGCTCGAAATGAAGGAAGCGAACAAGTGGGACATCGACTTGGCGACCGAAGCAGGGGCAATGGATCGGGTGTCGCAACGCCGTGAAGCGGTTGGGCGCACCACCTCCAACCCTAAGCGAGCACAAAACCGTTTGTTTGAAATCCATATCGTCTCCATCCTCTACGACATCGACAAGGACGGCATCCGGGAAGACTTGACGATGGTGTTTGACCGCACCTCGCAGAAGGCGTTGCAGATCACCTACAACCCCTACGACAACCGCCCCTATGATCGGGGCCGCTATCAGATACGGGCACATCTCTTTTATGCGATGGGCGTCCTCGAAATGCTCAAAGGCTTTCAGGACGAGATCACCGATAACCATAACGAGCGCAACCTGAATCAGCGGTTGGCGAACACGCGGGCCTGGAAGTCGCGCTTTGGCACGGTGACGGGCGGCACAGTACGGATTTGGGCCAACCGCAACCTCGAAATGATGGACCCGAACGATTTGATGGAAATGAAGCTGTCGGATGAATATACCTCCGCCATCCAGGCGGAATCTGTAACGATGGCCTTGGCGGAACGGCGCGTGGGCCTGAACGATCTCAATTCACCGGCCCGCCCGTCCTCGATGTTCAGTTCGCGAACGCCCGCGACGACCTCGATGAACATGATGAATCAGGTCAATAAACGCTTTACGCCCGCCTTTGACGATTTGCGATTTGCGATTGCGGGGGCGGTCAAGCAGGCGATCTTCCGCTATCGGGAACGGATTTTGATGGGCGATGTGGATACGGAGGAGAAGATACGGAATATCTTGGGTGATGATAAGGCAGAGCGCATCATTGAACTGTTCCGCGATGACCGTTTTGAGGAGATGTATGTGGCGGAGATGACGGCGGGGACAGCCTCGGTCAATCGAGACGTGGACCGCCAAAACGCGATTACCTTGGCAACCTTGCTGGCGGGCTACTACGAAAAGTCCTTGCAGTTGGTGACGATTGCTTCGAATCCCCAAACGCCCCCCGCCGTCAAGGAAGTGGCGACGAAGATTGCGGTCGCCGCGAACGAAGTCATTGAGCGCGTCATCCGTACCTTCGATCAGGTCCGCGACCCCCATACCTTCATTGTGGACATGGAAGCGACCTTGGATAAATTGGAAATCAGTCAACAAGGGTTGGCGGGATTGGGACAGATTATCGGGCAGATGCCACCCGGTAACGGGCAACCAAAACAACTGGAGGCGCCTGTTGGGTAAAACAATTCCTGGTATTCCCGTCAAGGCCCCTGCCGATACCAGTCATCTGCGGTGGGCTGAATCGTTGAGACGAGACCCTGAACTCTGGCAGGATTTTAAGGATTTTCTCAAGGGCCTTGACAAGGGCCTTGAACAAGAATATGCTCTCGCCAATGAACATGGTGAGTTTTTGCGTATTCAAGCATCTCGTCGGTTCGCGCAACAGTTGTTATTCCTTGTAACCGCCGACGAGCGAGAGGAGGATGCCTATGCTCGACGCCCAGGGTAAAGAAATCAAGACGGACGACAAATCCGAAACCGTCACCATCCCCAAGAAAGACCTCGACGACATCCGCGCCGCGCTCAATACCTCACAAGAAGAAATCAAGAATCTTCGGACCCGTTTCGATGCGGGGGCTGGAGAGACTCGCGAGACGAAGGTGGACCCGCCTCCAGCAGAGAAAGCTCCGGTACGCACCGTGACCGTCGAGATGGTGGCAGAGGCCACGCAAAACGGAGACTACAAGAAGGCGGCGGAACTGAGCGAGAAGATGACGGCGGAGATGACGGCACAGGTCGCCTACGAGTTTCGCAAGCAACATATCGAACCATTTGTCACCGCCAGTTTGGCCGACCGTTCCGAAAATGCCCTCGCCTCCATCGAAGGGAAAAAGCACTACAAGCGGTTTGAGAAAGAGATCAAGGCCGTGCTCAACAATCTCGACCCCCAATTCCGTGCCCGCAAGGATGTCGTGAAAGCGTGCTATGAGCGCGTGGTTGGCGAACATACTGAGGACTTGGAAAAGGAAGCCGGGGAATCGGCGGTGCGACAGGCACATGAAGGTGGAGGAGGTTTTGAAGGTGGGGGCGCGGGTCGTAATGCCGGTGGTATGTCGGGAGGTGGCCTCAAGATCGAGGATGTGTTCGATGAGGACGAGGCCAAAGACGTGCGGCGCATCATCAAGCAACTCCCCGGCGGTCTCGATGAGCATGTGGCGATGCTCCGCAAGAACAAGTTCTCGACCGCCAAAAACGGGCAGGAATGGCTGGCCCAAGTCAAAGCGGATCGGGAGAAGGAGGCGGTCGCATGAAGAACGCTTTCGCCACACAAGGCAAGACCGTCATCCCCAACCAAAAAGACCAAGCCCCGCTCGCTCCGGCTGGCACCAAGCGGCGCGAACAGAAGGCCAAGCGCGCTGACCAACTTGAGGAACAAGTCGAAACAGTGGCCGCCGCCCTCGATATGGAAGCGGTCGATGTCAATAAACTAGACCGTGACTTGGAGATTCTCTCCCAGATCGACGGCCTGCAAGTGTCCAACCAAAAGCTAGACCGCGCCTATTGCTGGGTGCAGGCCAAGCATCCTGAATCCAACCCAGGCCTCGAAATCGAAAAGAAGCGCATCGAAGGCTGGAAGGTGGTCAAGGGCGATCCCGATGACGGCGGTGACTCGGAAGGGTGGGAACATGCGGGACCGGATGGCATCCGTCGATTGGGCGATGTCATCCTCATGTGGATGCCGAAGTCCCGCAAGCAGTTGATCGACGATCATCGGGCGCTCAAAGTCCTAGATCGGTCAGGCAAGGACGTGCAGGCCCTCAAAGAGCAAGTGCTGAAAGAGACCAAGGGGGCGATTCGGTTGGTGGAATCAGGCGAGATGTCCCAAGAGCAACTGTCCCGCCTCGACCGCATTGCAACCGCGAAGAAGATGGCAGGCAAGGAAGTGGACAAACGAGTCCGTGAAGGCACGATGCCGGGCACCCGCTTTAGCTCGGCGGCCGCCTCCTCACGGTAATAGGGAGGAGCTATGATTAACGTTACCGGGCTGTCAAACTTACTCCTGCCGGACTTTAAGCGGGTGTATTTCGAGACGGGCAAAGAACGTCCCCTCGAATATCCCCTGTTTCTGAACGTGGAGGATCTCGACTGGCAGGGCGAGAAAGACCTCCAAATCTCCGGCTTGGCGTCCATGCCGGCGAAAGCGGAGGGCACGCAGTTCGCGCTCGACCAGCCGATTCTCGGCGGCCAGAAGCAATACAACGCGAACCCTTACGGGTTGGCCGTGGAAATCTCATGGGAGATGTGGCGGGATGACCTGTACGGCGTGATGAAGGAACTCATCGGCTCCATTGCCCGTGCGGCGCGGAACCGGCAGGAAGTCCAGGGCCACCTTGTCTTGAACAATGCCTTTGCCGCGACCTCCGTGGGATTCACGGCGGCAGAGTCGTTGTGTCAGACCGCCCATGCCTTGCTGAACGGCGCGACCTCCGACAACCGCCCCTCGGTGGACATCGGGGTGAGCGTCACCTATCTGCAAGGGGCGCTCGTGCGGTACGAGAATCTCGTGGACGAACGGGGTCTCCCGCGTGTGATGGCCCCTCGCATCTATCTCTATGCGCCCGCGAATCGGTTCATCGGCCGGGAGATTTTGGGGTCGAGCCACAAGCCCTTCTCGGCGAACAACGAGATCAACTCGCTGTTGCAGGACGACCTCTCGGTGATGGTCGATCACTACCTGACGACCAGCACCTATCACTTCCTCTTGGCCGCGCAAGGGGAGCACGATCTGAACTTCCGGTGGCGGGATCACGAACTGTTCGATATGTTTGATGACCCGCGCACCAAAACGTGTGTCGCCTTTGGTTACCAAAGGCATACAGACGGTTTGTACGGCGCTTGGCAGGGTACGGATGGAAGTACGGGCTAACCCGTAGTGCATCCATACCGTGAAAGCTAACTAAGGAGGACGACATGAATATCAGGAATGCAGGACTTTTCACCGCCATCGCGGTCATCGGGGCGATGCTCACCTTCGGGATTGTCCAGGCCCAGCAGGTGAACAGCATTGCGACCATCCCCGGTGCCACACTCATCGACCCGTTGATGAAGGCGACCGGCACGGATGCGACGATCAATTTCAAGTTGGGGCCGAAGGGGGCGTCCGGGGCCATGCGGTATCAGGCCGATACGTCCGGGATTCACGCGGAGTACAACCAAGCCTCAGTACCCACAGTCTCCGCAACGGGCGCGGCGAACGTCACCGCAAAATCGACGGATTCACGGTTTCAGTTCCAAGCCAGTTCAGCGGGTACCGCGATTACGCTGACCTTCATCCAGGCGTTTAACAACGTGCCGATCTGTCAGTTTTCGATGATCCAGACACAAACCAACGGATTTGCCAACGTGGTCGCGGTTTCGAACATTCAAACCACGAGCATCGTCTTTGGGATTTTGCCGGTCAGCGCGTTTGTGTTCGGGTCCTGTGATGGTGTCTATTAAGGATGACGACGCGGACGCTGGCGGCCTGGGGGATTGTCGCCACCGCTCCCGCCTTGGCGTGGATGGGCTATTTCAGTGGCGGGTCGCCGTGGCAGCAACTCCTGTATAAGCCGACCGCGTTCATCATTCTCTTGATGCTGAACGTGATCGCGGTGCTCATTATGGAACGCGATCTCTGGTTGGGGTTGTTTGCGGGGTGGGCCTTGCTGAACGTCTGGCAGTACCCAGACCCGCGCACCGTGGAAACGTCGATGCTCGTGACGATGGGCTGTCTGGCGATTGCGGTCTTGTCGGTGTTGACGGAGAGCCAGCGCCGGATCGCTCGATGGGTGTTGGTGGGAGGCGGCCTCGTGCATATCACCGTCCAACTCATGCAGGCCACTGGGCAAGACCCGATCTGGTCGAATCACTTTGCCGGGTATAATATGAGCGTGCTGGGCAACCGCGGCTATCTCGGCAACCTCCTGGCGTTCCTCGCGCCCTTGGCGCCGGCCGCCCTCATTCCGCTGTTTCTGATCGGCTTGGTGTTGGCGAAGTCCTCGCTCTCGGCCTTGGCCGCGATTGTGGGATTGGGGGTTCGGTATCCCAAATACCGACTCGCGTGGGTCGTGATCGGCGCGGGCGCCTTGGTCGGGTTTGCGACCTATCGCCCTGATTGGATCAGTAGCTATGTCTCACGGTTCACGATCTGGGGGCTGGCCTTGGAGCATACCTCGTGGTGGCAGATGGTGATTGGGCACGGCACCGGAACGTGGCAGATTTGGGTGCCGCACTATCAGGAGACCCAGCATGTCTACGAGACCGGCCCCTTCGTGCAAGCCCATAACGAATGGCTCCAAGTGTTCTTTGAAGGGGGCCTGATCGGCTTCGGCATTCTCTCGATGTGGCTGTGGTCGCATCGGGCGGTGTTTTCAACGCCGTGGGCCGGCAGTGTCGTGGCCCTCGGTGTGGTCTCGATGGCGTGGTTTCCGTTTCACTTGGGCAATCTCGCGCTCCCCGCGCTCGTCGTGCTGGGATGCGCGTTCATGGTGTGTGAGCAACCCGAACCCGTAGTCGAAGCCGCGACGAGGACCAAGCGGTCCCCGGCGCGACTCGTGACTGCGTAAAGGAGGACGTATGGCACGACTGAGAGCAGATGTGGGGAAACTGGAAGGCTTGCTGGCCTCGCCGACGGGACAGTGGCCGGAGGCCCTGACGCAGACCTATAAGCAAGGGGCGGTGTTGGTGCTGGCGGCGGGCTACATTCAGGAAGCGGGCGCGAATCCGGTGGCGATTGTCGGGATCGCCAAAGGCGCGGGTGGCAATACGGCGGCCAACGGGACGAACAATATGTCCGTCGCGGTCGCCCAGCCAGGCCAGATTTTCGAGATGTCGCTGGATGACGGCACGGCGACCTACGCCTCCGTCCAGGCCGACCTCGGCAAGCAGTACGGCATCACGAAGGATGCGAACGGCGTCTGGTTCATCGACCAGACCAAGACGGGCGCGAACAGCCGCGTGACCATCGTGGACTTCAAGGATGCGGTGGGCACCGTGACGGCGCGGGTCTACGCGAAGTTCATGCAATCACAGACGGCGTTTAACTAAGGAGGCACTATGGCACTGCCACGAACCGGCGGCGCTCTCAGCGCCCCTTATCTCACCCGGTCACAATACGAACTGGAAGGCGGGTTCTGTTCGTTCTATAAGGCCACATCGGCGATTGCGCTCAATGATGTCGTGATGCTCGATAACACCGCCGACGATCAGGCGGTCAAAGCGACCTCGGCGGGGCAGAATAAGATTCTGGGCGTCTGTGTGGGACGGGCACCGAAAGCGTGGAGCACCGCCACCGCCCCCGCGATTTCTCAAGGTCCGGGCGGGACGCAGTTAGATTGGACGACCGGGCCAGCGGCCAATGAGACCTGTATCGTGCAGACGCACGGGACAGCTAGTGTCACCAGCGGGGGCGTGATCGCACGGGGAGACATCCTGATCCCTGACGCCGTGACGGCGGGACGGGCGATGACCGGGCTGATCTTTGTCGCGCCCTACGTGCATATCGTCGGCAAGGCGCTCCAAGCGGCCACGGCGGCCGGCCAGACCATTCGATGCAAACTTGTGGTGGCGTAGCCGCCGAAGTCGAGTGCCTGCGTCTGCTCGGTGCCCGCGTCTTGGTGGACCCGGAGCCAGTGGACCGGATGATGGCGGGGGGCTTGCTCCATAAGCCAGATAACGCTGTCATTCGCTATGGGCAACGCGGCAAGGTGGTCGCCATCGGCCCCAAGGTGCAGGCGGTGAAGGTCGATGAGATCGTCCTGCATGGCCGCTGGGCGCATGTCGCGGTGGAACTCGACGGGCGGGAGTATCTCGTATTTAACGAGTCCGACCTGATGGGAGTTTTGCCCGATGCCGCCTCTTTATGTCGCTGATTTAGCGAAAAACGTCCTCGCCGAATACGGCTCCTCGTGCGGCGTACTCCTCGCCGCCAACTGGCTCGACGACAAGTACCGGGAAGTCGTTACCAAGGCCAAGTTCAAGCATCTCCGCGAAGTCGGCAACTTCCTCATTCCTGGCCAGTACAATACCGGCAACGCAACTTTTACTGAAAACAGCAACATTGTGAATTTCGCGGGTGGCACGGTCCTCTCCTCCGCGATGGTGGACCGCTACATTCGAGTCAGCATTCAGTGGTATCGCATCACTGATGTCGTTTCGACCACGCAATGCCTCATTGATCCGCCGTTTGGGGAATCGGCCTCGGCGCCCGCCTTTGCCGCCGCCGCCTTCACCATCGTCACTCGATACATCGACTTGCCGCCGGATCGCCGCTGGCTCGGCACCTTCCTTCACATGCGGCTCCGCAAGTCCTTCACGCTCAAATCACTGGACGAACTCGATGCGATAGATGCCGAACGCTATAGCGTGGACTCCAATGGGCCGTTGGTGGGCGCGGAAGTCGGCCTGAGTCCGCAGACGGGTGGGAAGCGGATTGAACTCTACCCTTATTGCTCGAACGATGAAGTGATCGGGTATGTGTTTTGGAAACTCCCCAACAAACTTCAACTCGGTGATGTGATCCCAGCAGTCATCGACGGCTTTGCGCTCAAGGAAGGAGCCTTGGTGAGCCTCTGCCGATGGGAAGCAGGGCAGGCGCTTCGGGCCGGCAAGGCGGACATCGGCGGCAACTGGAACAATATGGCGAAGACCCACGACACGAAATGGATGGGGCGTGTGTTGCCGCAGATGATCGGGTCCAGCAACGGGGATGATGATGCGACCGTCATCTGGCAATCGGCGCGGTTCTTGAACACACAGCCGAACCGAGGCGATTACGACGTGACGAATGCTCAGGACTATATTTGGAACAAGCCACTATGAATCTAATAGAAATCTGGAAACGAGTTGAAGATTGGCCTTACGAGGTCAGTTCACTAGGAAATGTTCGTCGTATTGGTGCAACGAAGAACCATGTCCTCGTCGCATCCGATACGGCGATGAATAGACCGCAGAGACATCTTTACTACTGTGTTCGTTTAAGTAAGCCTGGATGCGCGAAAAAGTTTTGGGTGCATCGACTTGTCGCAGAAGCATTCCTCGGCCCATGTCCAATAGGCCACGAAGTGAATCACAAAGACCATATCAAGAAAAATAACTGTATTGATAATCTGGAATACATCACTCATTTGGCGAATGTCCAACATGGGCTTCGTCACAAGAAACTCGCTATATGAGTCAGGCGGTCGGCCCCCTCGTCGATCAAATCCTCCGCCGCATCCGCGATGTCAGCGGCACCGCCCATACCCGTGATCTCGTCCGGCGCTTTCTCAATTACAGTGAAGGCTTCATCGGCATCGCGGAGCAGGCGAACCTGGAAAACTTCTCCTTTACTACGGACCCGCTCCGGCTCGTCTATAACTGCAAGGATGTCGATGCCACGGGCCGCATCTTCTCCATTCGCTCGATCAAGGATGAAAACGGCAAGGACTTGATCGAGTGCCCGTTCGGGATGCTCGGCGGGGCGAAGTCGAATTGGTTTCGGGACATTGGGCCGGAGTACCTCACGTGGTCGCCCATCGGGCGCGATCTCTTTGTCCTCTATCCATCCAGGCAAGCTGCACAGACGATGACCGTTGTGGCCTTGACCCATGTGCCGTACCCGTATCCCAATGATGCCGCCGTGACGACGTTGCAAGACCACCGCTTTGCGGAGACCCTGGACTTGGCGGAAGCCTTGATGCTCTTGCGGCTCCGGCGCCTCGATCTCTTGAAACCCGCCCTTCAGCGCGTGCTGACGGGTATTCAAGGCGAAGTGGAGGCCGACCCCTCGTTGGTCGTAATAGGCGATGTCGGCCAGCAGCTTACGAGTCCGCCCAAATGAGCCAAGCGGATGTCATCCAACTCGTGACCGATCTCTCGAATGGCCTCGCCGACCCCATTCGGGTGACGCAGGCATACAGCGAGATTTTGGATCTCCTCGCGGATCGGCAGTTCTGGTTTGAGGCGCAACTGGTGTCGGTCGTGGCAGGGACGGGCAGTTATACGCTACCGGATGGGTTCATCTATCCGAGCGCCGTGCTCTATGATGACCGGGAATTGATGGCGGAGACGCGGCAAGGGCTGGAGGCGTACAACGCGAACTGGCGTGATCTGCAAAGCGATACGCCGTTCTGCTATTTTCTCGAAGATGAACTCGACCGCAACTTTCGCTTGGTGCCGCAACCGACCCAGAACAGCAAGAATTGGGTGCCGGTGTTTGGCTCGCCCTTGGGCTTGGATTATGCGCCCTATTCGGCCTGCGTGATCGCCACGCTCCAGCGCGACCCGTTCCAGTGGTGGCTGAATCTCCATGCCGCGCTAATGATCTGCCACCTCGAATTTATCCGCGAAGGGCCGCAGCAGGACGTGGACTTTGCGGCGGCCTGTCATACACTGGCGATGCTGCTCATGGACAAGATGGCGGCACATGGCCAGTAACAGCTTTCCGCTCCCACCCGTGCCCGCGACCCTCGATGACCCGAAGGCGATGGCCGCCTATCTCAAAGCGTTCGTGCTCGCCATGACCACGAACCTGAATCAAATTCAGGCGCAGTTCGATCAAGTGCAAGGCTTGAAGGGGAATATCTCGGTGGTCAGTACGTTGGGCGGGACCAAACTGCCAGTGCTGATCGGCCCGCTCACGAACCAAGTCGCCGTGGGCGGTCCGCTCAATACGCTCACGAATCCGTCCAACCTCACGACCTATAGTGCCGATGCGCTGACGATTCGACAGAACTTCTATCAGATCGGGCAATTCCTCATCAAAATCCAGCAGGCGCTCAAGCAAGTGGGGATCGGCACATGAGTCGCATTCCGCTGCATCCGCCCAAAGCCAATTATCTCGGCCTGTGGCTGGCTGGCGGCAAGGAGGCCTCCCCACCTGGATCGTATCGGCGCTTGATCGGGTCGCACCGGATTCACACCGGCCCACTCCGTAGCCGTGTCGGGTCTACGTCCATCCAGGCCGCAACCGCCCATAGTTTGTATCGCTTCGGGACGCACCGCTTTGCGGGTGTCGGCAAGACCCTCACCCGCGATGGCGCGGTGATTTACAGCGGCTTTGGCGGAGGCCGACTGGCCTTTGTGCGGATGCCCCCGCAACCAGGCAAGACCGACTCGCTGTTCGTCACGGACGGCACGCAGAAGATCAAGGTCGATACCGCCGGCAATGTGACGGAGTGGGGCATTGATGCCCCGCCGGACGGCTTTCTCGCCACCCTGAACGCCGCGCAAACCGTTCAGATTGATAACTTCGATACCGCTGCGACCTGGGCGGGCACCACGGCCACGCTCACCGACGAAGGGACGATCAAGCAAGAAGGCGTGAACGCGATGAAGATGGCGGTGGCGCAAAGCGCCACCGGCATCGCTACGAAAGCCATCGCGCTCGATCTCTCCGTCTATCCCGGTGCCATTGCCTCACCCCTGGAGGACTATATTCAGATTTGGGTGCGGGTCGATAATCCGACCAATCTGAATTTTCTCCAAGTGGACTTCGATGTGGGCAATGGGACATTTTCCACGGACTATTATACGCGGCCGATCATTCCCACCAGCGCAGCGGTGCTGGCGGCTGGACTCAGTTCGCAAGCAGCGGGCATTGCGGACCTGTTTACGCCGACGATTGCGCCGCCACTCCCTCCGGTGCCCGTCCCGGCTCCTGTGACTCAGACGTTTCCAGGGAATGTGGCGGGCCATATTCCGCTCATCGGCCAAGACACGCAATCCAGTTTGAATACGCTCGGCCAAACGAGCGTGCCGAGTGCTGCGGGGGTCTGGGTTCGTCTCCGGCTCCCGAAAGCCACCTTCAACCGCATTGGCATCAACGGCAATACCTGGTCGAACGTGGCCGCGATGCGGCTGACCGTGCAGGCGAATGCGACGGGTGCCGTCAACGTCTATTGGGACGATGCCAGGATGAGCGGGGGCGCTGGGATGCAGGGGACGTACCAGTATCAAATCACCTATAAAAATAGCACGACCGGGAGCCGCTCGAATAGCAATAAAACTGCTGTGCAGGTGGTCGGTAATCAGCAGCAATCCGTCAATCTCACGCTCTTGCCGGTCTCGACCGATCCCCAAGTCGATCAAAAGGAAATCTGGCGCACCCTCGGCGGCGGGGCGTTGCCGTTCTTGGCCGACACCATTCCGAACGCGCAAACCGTCTATACGGATGCGGTGGCGGACTTTACGGGACTCAATTCCATCATCGGGGCGAAGGTCTTGGCGAGTACGCAACTGCCGCTCGATAACTTCCCGCCGCCGGTCACGATGACGGATGCGGTCGGGTCGTTCCTGGGGTCGCTGTGGTGGCTCGATAGTGCGAACCCCGGCAATGTCTATTTTTCCCCGGTCGGCCGGCCGGAAGGCAATGAAGGGTTTGTCCAGGTCACGAACACCGACGATCCGTGCCAGAAGCTCGTCATCTGGAACGGCCTCTACGTCATCACGCAAAAAACCATCTATCAGATTCAAGGGACGTTCCCCGCCTACACGGCGGCCGTCATTTTGGGCACGCAAGGCACGTCCGCCCCGTACACGGTGCAAGCCTGCCCGTATGGCATCGTCTACTGGAGCGATGAGGGTTTCCGACTCTTTAACGGCATTGCGAGCCAACTGGCGAACTTTGCTCCATTAGGCCCACTGTTCAACGGCGAAGGCGCCGAAGGCATTCCCGCCTTTCTTGGACTGGTCGCGGGGTATGCCCGCGAGGAATATGTCGTCTCCGATGGCATCAATACGACCCTCGCGCTGAACATTCCCAACAACGCCTGGCGCAATCTTGGCGTGGTCGGCACCGGCTTCTTCTACGAATGGGATACGCGGCAGTTCCAGATGGCGATTCCAGGCAATGTGGTACTATTTGAAGATACGGTGGCGTTGCCCTATACCGATGCGGGCGCAGGGATTCCCTTCACGGTCGAATGGCCGTCCGGCATGGTGGACGTGGCGCAATCGATGACGGTGGAACGCCTCTATCTTGATCTGGATACGCAAGGGCAAGCCATCACACCGACGATCATCGTCGATGGCGTGGAGACCGCCCTCGCGGTCTTTAATACGAATGGTCGCGCCCTCTATGAGTATGCCCGCATGGATAATGCGCGGCTCTTTGGCTTGCGGTTGAGCGGGACGTTCACGAAACAAGTCATCGTGTATAAGATTGAACTCGATGCCCGCACCTCAATCATCGTGGGCGGGGCGGCGGGGGATGTGACACGCCCGCAACAGATTCAGTTGGTGAAATAATGGACGCGGTGCGCTATGACGGGTCCGACCAGCACGATGCGCTGGTGGCGCAATGGTTTCTGGAGATTAAGAACAGCGGCGACTTGGCGAACCTCTTCTGTCCCACTTATCAGCATCTCGGTCGCATCTACGCCTTTTTTCAGCGTGAGTGCGCGATGGTCTTTCAAGTCCGCGAGGGGCGCATTGTCCGGCTGGCGTGGTTTGAGCCGCAGATGTCCGGGGCCTTCTTTGGCTGTTGGGTGACGCCCGCCCTTCGGAGCCGCGTCGAGACGATTCACTGGATTGAAGCGGTCTCTCTGTTGGGATTTGAGCAGTATAAGGTGCTGATCGCGACCACGAAGCAAGACAAATTGCTTGATGTTCTACAGCGGTTCGGCTACACTCTCGTCGGGGCCATTCCCTATATTTGGCAGGGGGAGGCCGCCTGGGTGTTGTCGCTCGTCAAGGAGGATCTCGTACATGGGCAAAGGCACCAGCGGCGCCGCGACCGTGCAGCCATCCCCTGCGAACCAGCAGTTAGCGACTGACGCCGATCAACTCTTTCAACAGAGTCAGCCGATTCTCAACGCCATCTTGAACCAAGGGTATACTGCGGCGACCACAGGGGCGGTGCCCAGTGTCAACGTCCCCTCGATTCAGAAATCCATTGAACAAGTCCTTGCAGCAGGCTCACAGTCCAAGCAACAGACCACCGATCTCTTGGCCCAAACGGGGCTTGACCGCACCCCGTATGGCGCGAACATCTTAGCGAGTCTCGGCCTCAAAACGAATCTCGCAACAGGGGGGGTGCTGACGGCAGGCACGGCCGACGCGGTCAATAAAGGGCTGAGCGTGGCTGGCACTAACCTCACAACTGGTATCCAAGGCTTAGGGATAGCGGGTGGTCAACAAACTCAAGCGAACATTTCCACCGCTCAAAATCAGACCGCGTATAACCAATCGCTCTTGCAACAGCAAACCGCCCTGCTCGGCACCACGCTTGGCGCAGGGGCCACACTCGGCGGGGCCTACATGACTTCTTCCTCGATGGACGCCCTGACCGCTGCAATCTTGGGCTAACCCATGCCACTCCCCTTACTCGCCATTCTCGGTCTCGGCTTGGGGGCTGGCGCGATGTCTGGCGCCGCTTCTGAGAAAATGGACGAGAACAAAAAGAAGCACGGCGAAGCGCTCCGCCTGATTAAAGCCAAGCAAGCGACGGCTGAAGAACTCGCCAAAGAAGGGGATGTCGAGGGCGTCATGGCCCTCAAAAAGTACCTGAATGTCCCCCAACTCGGCATGAAACCTGATGCGACGATTTCGATGGCGGTCGCCAATGCCATGAAATTCAACGCGCAGGCCGAACTGCTCATTACCAAGCACCCGGAATTGGCACCGTTTTTGCCTCGTCGCACCTATAAGGGCCAACCAGTCGGCCACGATTTCATGTCCAATTTGGCAGGCGGAGGCGCTACAACCTCCGAACCGCCGCCCATGACCCCAGGCCAGCCTCCGCCCGTGATGGGCAGTCCTGGAGTCACCCCGCAAGCGGGGCAGCCTATTGCTGCGCCCTCCCCGACCGCCATTGTGGCTGGAGGAACACCCCCCGCCCCACCTTATGCGCCAATGACGGTGGCGGAACCGGCTCCTGCTCAGGCTCCAGCGGCCCCAACAGCACCGCCTGTTTCCAAACCCACTCCTGCTCCAGCACAAAAGCCTGCTCCAGCGGAACCGCCATTAGTGCTCAAGAGCATGAACCTGGACAAAGACTTGAAGCCATCGTTCCAGTTTGGGCCGGCCACCCCCTCCAAGCCAGAGGAAGTGAAAGCCCATGCCGCCGATCTGTTGACGCCCTATAAACTCCCAGCGGACTCGTTTGTGTCCACTCGTGCAAGCGGTCTCCTTGGTGAAGTGCTCGAAGAAGGCGATACCACGAAACGCCTACGCGGTGTGCATCTCATGGAACAGGCCCTTGAAGCGACTGGAGATTTGTTGAGCCATCCTGAATACGCGAACGATCAGGAATTGGTGAAAAAGCTGCTCCCGAATCGCGCCCAACTTGCACAGTTTATGGCCGGCCCCACCGCCGAGGAAAAGGATAGCCTGAAAATCTCGTCGATGTTCAATCTGCCAGCCGAGTCCGCCGTCGGCAAGTACGCCATCTCGCAATTTAAGCGCATCGACGTGTTGACGAGCGACAAGGAAGAACAAGACCAACTCCATCGCATCCTCGTCAACCGCCTCGACAAGCAGATGCTCAAAGACCCGACCGACGAGGCGGCGATTGCGAAACTCGGCCTGATCGGGATGGACGATCTCAAGCAGGCGCGGCTGGCCATCGGCCAACAAAAACTTCAAGTGGCACAATGGGCGGAAAAGGCCAAAGCGGCTGCCCTTCCCGGTACGCCTCCCACGATGGAAGAATTTGCGAAGATGTGGGACTTCAAGAACATGCGTCCCGCCTCATCCGAAGATGCCATGCTGGGGCGTTCCACGTTGCTGAAAAACAACGTGCGGATGCTCAGTCAAAAGGACTACGAGGCGTTGCAGGCGCAGAATACCGTCATGCCGTTCCTCGACCAACTCAAGGCGATGATTCAGGGCGGGGCGATCAATGCCGAGAGCATCCCCCGACAGGTCTTACAGGCGATTGCCGCAGGGCAACCGATTGGCGTCCCGCTGGACCCGGCCATCGCCCCCTATGTCGGGATGCTGGGCTTGGCTTCTCGCTACATCTATCGGGCGGTCACAACCGATGTGGGTAACATCTCCGGGTCGGAAGCCACGGCGGGATTTGCGGCCTTGGGCGGTCCGGGCTTCTCCAAAGAATCAGCGTTGGCCCAACTCGAAAACATTCGTGACTTGGTACGCGAACAAGGCCACATCATGCAGGCGATTTATACCGGCAACAAATACGATGCGGAGAGTTTCATCCGCCGGCAAGAACAACGGCAACGCAACCCCTCGGCGGGTGGTCCGGTCAACTTTACCCCTTATGGGCCTCCCACAGCCCCTGCACAACTCCCATAACCCATGCCGGTCGAATATCAATATCAAGGTCACGCGAACGGGAAGGACGGCATTCTTGCCGTGCAAGCCGACACCGCCGCCGAAGCGGATGAGAAGATGAAAAAAGGCGAAGGCACGTTCGTTGAAAAGAAACTGACGTGGCGGGATGCCGCCGTGGCCGGTGGGGCCATGTTGGCGGTCGCGCCCATTCCTGGTCTCGACATTGCGGCCCCGGCCACGATCGGGATGGCGATGCTCCGGTCAGGATTGGGGGGCGGTACGATGGGTGCGTTGTACGATACGCTCAAATCCCATCTACAAGGCGAAAGTCCGCCGATGGGGGAACGGGGGATGGCGGCGGCCGAAGATGTCGTATTAGCAGCGGGGGCTGAAGGCGCGTCTGAATTGGCGGGTCGCTACGTCCTTCAACCCGCGCTCATTGCGGGCGGCAAACTGCTCAAGCGCATGACCCCCGATCAAGCCTATCTCACGCTCGGTCTCCGTCCCCCGCAACAAGTCGCGGCGAAGGGGATGGAAGAAGCCGCACGGCTCAAAGTCCAAGGTGCGACCACCAGAGGCCAAGAGGCGACACGGGCGGCCACCGCGCAAACACAAGCCGCACGGAAAACCGCGTGGGAGCAAAGCGAAGTGGCCCGGACCGGCATCTCGACCGCCAAAGAAGAACTGCGGGCGGCCAAGGGTAAAGAACTCACGCTCAAGGAAGAAGTCAGCCAACAAGAAAAGGTGTCCGAGAAGGCGACCAAGGAAGGTGAACGCCTGCGCGTGGCTGGTTTGGAAAACCTCCAAGCGAATGTCGATCTGAAACGCTCCCAAGACCTGTTGAAAGAAGCGCGATTGCAAGCCCGTCAGTTTGTCTCCGATGTGGGGCCTGTCCCGGAAGGCGGGGCCGGCCGCCTCAAACTCGGCGAGGAAGTGGAAACGGGCGTGAAGCAATATCTCAGCATCTTTAAGGAACAAACCCGTACCGCCTTCTCCGCGATCAATGCGGTGATCGGGAATGAGAAGGTGGTCGAACTGCCCAACCTCATTGCCGCGATCAAGCAGAACCGGGAAGGCATCGAAAAAGTCCTCTACCCTGGCTATAACATCGAACGCCTCTCGACGAAACTCGGTGCGACTGGAAGTGCAACGGAAATGATTGGGGGGATGCGGATTGAAGGGGCTTCTCCGATTCAACAGAAACTGCTCGAATTGGTGCGGAGTGCCGAAGGCCGGAGCGGTGGCCCCAAGCTCACCTTTGAGGAAGCGGATTCCATTGTGAGTTATCTGGGTTCCAAAGGCTACAGTAGCGGCGAGATGATGGGCAACCGGGAACTCGGCATCATTCGCAATCTGTACCAAGAATCGAAAAAGGATTTGTGGTCCTGGCTCGGCACGCATAAACCGGATGAGGCCACGGCGCTCAAAGCCGCCAAGACCGCGTACCGGCAAGGACGTGAACTCTTGGAATCGAGCGTGACCAGGGCGCTCGACAAGAAGCCCTACCGGGCCGTGGATACCATCTTTGGGGGTGAGGGTGGGTCGTTAGCTCCAGAACAAGTCCTCGATAATATCAAAACCGCTAAGCAACTGCTTCCAGGTCAGACATTCGATAAAATCGTGACGGGGTGGTTGGGACGGAGTATTGAGGCGGCTACACAGGCTGGAAATTCATTCTCTCCCACCGCATGGGCCAAGTCTTTATGGCCGATGCGAGATGTGTTTCCAGCAGCCCTTGGTAGTGAAACTAAACTTGGTCGTGCACGTGGTCTGAAACTTCGGGCCATGATCGAATCCTACGCACAGATGGGACAGGCGGAGACGACCGCCGCGAAAGGACTTGGGACGCCGCCGTTACCAGCGGCCGCACCTCCGGTGCCACCCGTCAATCGCGAAGCCCTCGCGGCGGCACAACAAGGCACCGCCAAGGCGAAAGAGGGGTTCCGTGGCGCGGTCAAAACTGGACAGGAAACCCGTACCGCCACACAAGGCGCCACCCGATCAGCGGTGGAGAACCAACAGCAAGTCCAAGCGCAAGCGGCCCAGGAGATCCAAGCCGCCCAACGGGAGTTTCAAGCCGCGCAGAACAAGATGAGGGAACAGAACATTCAAATCTCAGGGCCGTGGAGTTATGGACAGACGCGCTTCGTGTTTTCTTTACTGGCTGGTGGAGGGGGTGGCTATGCCTATGGGGG
>VFSW01000746.1_pt1 | contig 48183 bp, 35 predicted proteins | sample 5358111 | NCBI WGS metagenome assembly VFSW01 (sample SAMN11554181, study PRJNA540505) | mine drainage metagenome | isolation source: sediment from site ElyBrook_90M | place: USA: Ely Copper Mine, Vershire, VT | collected 2017 | reverse complement strand
GTGAAGCAGAGATGCTCGCTGAAGAACGGCAGCACGTGGTTCTGGAAGCGATAGGCCACGTGGCTGGTGTGCGTCCCGTGATACAGCTCGAAACCGTTCTTGATGCCGTAGCTGTCGAGCACCGCGTGCACCTTCTCGGTGTCGACGCGCAGGCCGTCCTCATCGCCCACATCCAGCGCGATGGCGCTGTATTGGCGCAGATTGCCGATGTACTGGTCGATGAAGTCCAGCGGCGCATTCGCCGCCCACTTCGCCAGAACGTCGGGCTGGACCACGCCGTCCTTCACCGGCATATCGAAATAAAGCGGCGGGTTCTTCGGGTCCGGCGACCAGGCGGCCGCGGTGGCCAGTTCGGCGCGGTCGAAGAAGGACATGTTCGCCGCATCGGCCGGCGACTTCATCGCCGCCACCGCCTTGTCGAATGCCTGCTCGTGTGCGGACGCGGGATCGGGAGCCGGGCGCGGCGACAGACAGCAGGGGCTCATGACGTAGAGGCTGCCGAACACGTCGGGATGCTGCATGCCGATGCGCAGCGCGCCGTAGCCGCCCATGGAATGGCCGATCAGGCCGCGGCTGAGGCGATCGGGAATCGTGCGGTAATGCGCGTCGATATAGGAGACGACGTCGCGGACGATGAATTTCTCGAAATCGCCGACGGTGGCGGAGCTCGAATACATCGAGCCGCCATACACCGTTTTCGAGTCGGGCATCACCACGATCATCTCCTTGGCGCCCTTTGCGAAGGCCCCCTCGATGGTCTGCGGCACGCGGATCTCGTGCGTCCACTGCTCCGCGCCGATGGAGTAGCCGTGCAGGGCGTAGACGACGGGATAGCGTCGCGTGGTATCCTTGAAATAGCTGGGCGGCAGGAAGACGATCACGTCGCGATCGACCGCCTCGCCTTCCAGATTGCCTTCCAGCGAGGCGCCGTGAATCATGATGTGCTCAACCGTCACCGGCTGCGCCCCGGCAACGACCGGCGGCATCTCGGTCTCGACCTGCGCCAGAGCCGGCGGCGCGCACGCCAGGAGAACAGCGGCCGCAACGGCCCCGCACAGATTCCGCGTCATCATCATCCTCCCCTGGACGACCGTGTCCCCACGGCCGCTTGTTGTTGTCGCCCGCGCCTAGCGATCCAGCGTGAGGACCGTGACGGACGCCGGCGGCAGGGTGATCGACAGCTTGCCGTCCGAAACCTGCGCCGACACCGGCTTGGGCGACACGGTGTTGGGCGCCGCGAAGGTGTTGACCGCGTCCACCGCCGGCGCCGCCAGCACCTGCCCGTTCGCCACCGTCGCGGCCGCGCCCGGCACTGTGATGGCGAAATCCGCCGGCCGGTTCGGGTCGAGGTTGGTCAGCGAAACGACGATCTTGCCGTCCTTCGCCTTCGCCGCGATGGCGTCCACGCGCGGCAGGGTGATGTCTTTATATGTATAGGTGCCCGCGTCGTAGGTGACGGGCAGGAAGGTGGCGTCCTGGAACGGCACATACATCTTGAAGACATAATAAGTCGGCGTGCGGATCATCTTGGGGCCGTCGGTCATCAGCATCGCCTGCAGCACGTTCACCATCTGGGCGATGTTGGCCATGCGCACGCGGTCGGCGTGGCGGGCGAAGATGTTGAGGTTGAGGGCGGCGAGGATGGCGTCGCGCTGCGAGTTCTGCTGCTGCAGGAAGTGCGGGTTCGAGCCCGGCGTCGGCGCATACCAGCCGCCCCACTCGTCGACCACCAGCGCGATCTTCTTGTCGGGATCGTACTGGTCCATGACGGCCGACTGCTTGTCGATCAGGCCGTTCATCTTCAGCGTTTCCTGCAGGACGGAGGCATAGTCCTGCTCGCCGAAATCCATGGACGGCATGTGCGGAGGCCAGCCGCCCGCCACGGTGTAGGAATGCAGCGACATGCCGTCGAGGTCGAAGGACCAGCCGTGGCGCTTCTTCCAGGTGCTCATCACGGCGTCGGTCCAGTCGGTGTCGGCGGTCCCCGGACCGACCGCGATCTTCTGCATCTTCTCCGCGGGATTGAAGTTGTTCACGAAGCGCGCGAAGCGCCGCATCCGCGCGGTGTATTCGGTGGGCGTCATCAAGCCGCCGCAGTCCCAGCTCTCATTGCCGAGGCCGAGATAGGCGACCTTGTAGGGCGCGGGATGACCGTTGGCGGCGCGCTCCTTGGCGAGCGTGGTGGGCTTGTCGGCCGTCATGTATTCCAGCCAATCGGCCGCTTCCTCGACCGTGCCGGAGCCGAGATTGACGGAGACATAGGCCTGCGAACCGATCTGGTGGAGGAAGTCGAAATATTCGTCGGTGCCGAAGGCGTTGCTGTCGAGCACGTCGCCCCAGCTCGTGTTGACGCGGGTGGTGCGGGTTTTTCCGACGCCGTCGCGCCAGTGGTACTGGTCGGCATAGCAGCCGCCGGGCCAGCGAACATCTGGCACATGCAATTCACGCAGCGCCGCGACGACGTCCTTGCGGATGCCTCTCACATTCGGAATCTTGGAATGGCGCCCCACCCAGATGCCGTTATAGATCTGGGTGCCGAGCTGCTCGGCGAACTGGCCGAAGATGTGCCGGTCGATCCTGGCGCCGGGCTGGGAGGTGTCCACCTGGACGGCGATCGCGTCCTGGGCCTGTGCCGCTGCGCAGGAGAGCCCCAGCGCCAAAAGAATTCCGGACATCGCTGCGCGCATCTCGCACCTCGTTATTTTGTCTGAGAATTTGGTAGCGCAACATCCCGCGCTTCGCAACGCTTTACGGCGTCAATACATATTCGCAATCGCAGCAAGCGCGCAGCGCCGGCGGACCCTACGGTCCCTTCATCTTGGCGAAGATCTGGCGGTCCTTGTTGTCCCGCATCAGCGCGGTGAGGCCGGTGATGGTCGCGAGGCCGAGCCCACCGGGCATGCCGTTGTCGGGGTCCGGGATGATCCTGGTGTAGCTCTCGCCGGCGACCTTTTCCCAACGTCCGGCCGGCGTCTTGATTTCCAGGCTTGCGACCGTCGCCTTCAGCACCAGGCGGACGATGGCAACCGTCGGCGCTTTCGGTTTGGTCAGGCTGAGATAGCCGCCCATCATCTGCCAGCCATTCGCCAGCGCCCACGCCGTCAATTCGTCTTTCGTCATCACGCCGTCTCCCACAGAGCGAGCAGCGCCGCTTCGACCTCGCGCGGCTGGCGGAGCTGACACAGATGCGATTTCGCGGCGCGGCGCACCTCCGCGGACAGCGGCCAGGGCGCGTTCTCGACATACCAGCCGAGATGCTTGCGGAAGGTCTTGAGCCCGAGCGCGTCGCCATAGAAGCGCAGGCTGTCGCGGAAATGATCGAGCACGACGGCCAGGCGCTCGGCGAGGCCCGGCTCGCGCATCGCCTCGCCGGTCTGCAGCGCGCGCGCGACGGACGCGGCGATCCACGGCTTGCCATAGGCGCCGCGGCCGATCATCACCGCGTCGGCGCCCGACTGGCGCAATGCCTCGCGCGCCGAGACGTCGTCGAGGATGTCGCCGTTGACGATCACCGGCAAGCGCGTCGCCGCCTTCACCTCGGCGATGGCGCGCCAGTCGCTCGGCCCCTTGAAGAATTGCTGGCGCGTGCGGCCATGCACCGTGATCGCCTTCACCCCGCAGCGTTCGGCGCGCGCGGCCAGTTCCGGCGCGTTGCGGCAGGCGTCGTCCCAGCCGAGGCGCATCTTCAGCGTCACCGGCCGCGTGGTTGCCTGCACCGCCGCATCGATCAAGCGCTCGGCGTGATCAAGATCGCGCATCAGCGCCGAGCCGGACAGCCCGCCGGTCACTTCCTTGGCCGGGCATCCCATGTTGAGATCGATGATCTGCGCGCCGGAGGCTTCCGCCATGGCGGCGCCTTTGGCGAGCCAGTGCGCCTCGCGCCCGGCAAGCTGGACCACCATCAGCGGCAGGCCCTCGCCCACGGCGCGGCGCACGACGTCGGGACGGCCGCGCGCCAGCGTCTCGCAGGCGACCATCTCGGTGACCACATAAGGCGCGCCAAGCTTCGAGGCGGCGCGGCGGAACGGCAGATCCGACACGCCGCTCATCGGCGCGGTCAGCACGCGGCCACCGATCTCGACGTCTCCGATGCGGAACGCGTGGCTCATGACGTTGATCCGAAGTCCGGGCAGGATTTGCCGCGGCAGTGCGCATACCGGGAATATGCAGTGTAACTTATTGGATTTATTATATTAACAGAAATATCTGGCGGACAGGGAGACTGCCGGATTGGCGGCTGGCCGATGCCGGCGTCGTCCGTTAACTACCTGCTTTTGCACAATATTCTCCCACTTCGTTGTCCAGTGTCGTTCACCGGGTTCGACAAAATCCCACATAAAATGTGGGATGGAATGTGGGGCGCCAGTTATGAAGACAGGCCGTCATCCGAACTGCGCGTTGTCGGCAGTGAAAGTTCGAACGATCAAGACGCCGGGCCGCTATGCCGACGGCAACGGGCTCTATCTCATTGATGGCGTGGTGAAGGGCCTGCCCAAACGTCCGGATCGGGTGAACCATCACGCCGCCATGCGCTATGCGGAGGTTTCCAGCTTTATTCAAGCGATCCGGGATAGCGCGCTCAGTGAACCGGCAAAGCTTGCATTCGAGTTCCTGATCTTGACGGCCAGCAGCGCGCTCAATTTGCGGGCTCCGTTCGTGCATACAGCGTTCTCGCAATAGGTGCTGACGACGAGAGCTTCGGTCGCTGCGTCGTTACCAATGAAATCCTGCCGGCAATCACCCGCGATCCCGGTCACAACAAAAAAAGTCGAACAATTACAACTGCGCTATTCCGACGTAGACGACGCCCGATGAAGTGTCAGACCGTCATGACTTTGCAAGTCCGCCATCAGCCGGAAAGCGGACCTTTCGGCACGCGAACAATCACCGGGATGACAGCAAGTGCGGACGTTGGCTGGTTTGGCCGTCTATATGAAATCTATATAGGAGTACGCCTCCACTCACTCTCGAATCTATATGCCGCAAGGATCAAGTTCCGGTTCCGAATTGGGAGCCTTGTTCATGTTCGACATAGTCATGATCGCCTTGGGTGTTGGATTCTTCGTTGTGGCGATCCTTTACACATCAGCTTGCAACCGCCTGTGAGGCATCCATGACGCTCGATTACGCACTGGGGGCGCTCGTGACGCTCGGCATCCTTATCTATCTCGTCTACGCACTCATCAGGCCGGAACGGTTCTGATCCGGCGGCCTTGGGAACAGTTCCATGACAGCAAATGGCTGGGTTCAGATCGCGATTTTCGCGATTCTTGTCACTGCGAGCGTAAAGCCGCTCGGGCATTACATGGCCAAAGTGTTTCAGGGCGAACACACATTCCTGTCGCCCGTGCTGCGCCCGGTGGAGCGAGCGATCTACGGCATTTGCGGTGTCCGCGAGGCGGATGAGCAACACTGGACGACTTACACGGTCGCCATGCTGCTGTTCAGCATCGTCGGGTTTCTGTCGTTGTACGCGCTGCAGCGTCTGCAGAACGCCCTGCCGTTCAATCCCCAGGGGATGGGCGCGGTTTCGCCCGACTCCTCGTTCAACTCCGCCGTCAGCTTTGTCACGAATACGAATTGGCAAGGCTATAGTGGCGAGACGACGATGAGCTATCTCGTCCAGATGGCGGGGCTCACCGTGCATAATTTCGTCTCCGCGGCGACGGGTATAGCGCTTGCCATTGCCCTCATCCGCGGCTTTGCGCGGCGGTCGGGCAAGACGGTCGGCAATTTCTGGATCGATCTGACCCGCTGCACGCTTTATGTGCTGCTGCCGATGTCCATCGTCGTAGCCCTCGTCTTGATCTGGCAAGGCGTACCGCAGACTCTGGGCGCTTACGTTGACGCCGTGACGCTCGAAGGGGCGAAGCAGACAATCGCCGTAGGGCCGGTCGCTTCGCAGGAGGCGATCAAGATGCTGGGCACCAATGGCGGCGGCTTCTTCAACGCAAACTCCGCCCATCCGTTCGAGAATCCGAACGCTATCACCGACCTGCTCGAATTGTGGTCGATCCTGGCGATCAGCGCGGCACTGACCTACACGTTCGGAAAGATGGTGGGGGACACGCGTCAGGGCTGGGCGATCTTCGCGGTCATGGGCGTGCTGTGGCTCGGCGGCCAGACCGTGTGTTACTGGGCCGAAAGCCAGCCGAGCGCCATGCTCACCGCGATGCATGTCGACCAGAGGCCGAACACGCTTCAAGCCGGCGGCAACATGGAAGGCAAGGAAGTCCGCTTTGGCATCGCCGATTCGACGATCTGGGCCAACGCCACGACCGAGGCTTCGAACGGCTCCGTCAATTCCATGCACGACAGCTACACGCCGCTCGGCGGGCTCGTGGAGTTGGTCAACATTCAGCTCGGCGAGATCATCTTCGGCGGCGTCGGGTCCGGGCTCTACGGCATGTTGTTATTTGCCGTTGTGGCGGTGTTTGTGGCCGGCCTGATGGTCGGCAGAACACCGGAATATCTCGGCAAAAAGCTGGAAGCCAAGGAAGTGAAGATGGCGCTCCTCGCCATTCTGATCCTGCCGCTTTCCATTCTCGGCTTCACGGCTCTTGCGGTGGTTCTGCCGGCTGGCCTTTCCAGCCTCAACAACGCCGGGCCACATGGCTTCAGCGAAATCCTCTATGCCTATACATCGTGCACCGGCAACAACGGCAGTGCCTTTGCCGGGCTCAATGCCAATACACCCTTCTACAACGTGACGACCGCGCTCGCGATGTTGCTCGGGCGTTTCGCTTTCATCGTGCCAGCAATGGCCGTGGCCGGCTCGTTGGTGGAAAAGAAAATCGTGCCGCCATCGGCGGGGACGTTTCCGACGACTGGAGCTCTTTTCGTTGGCCTGCTTGCGGGCGTGATTCTGATCGTGGGCGGGCTCACTTTTTTTCCGGCGCTGGCCCTGGGTCCGCTCGCGGAACACTTCGCCATGCACGCCGGCGCACTTTATTGAGGCTCAAGATATGGATGTAAAGACTCCCAAGCCGCTCGGCGTCGAAAAGGTCCGCAAGCGCATGTCGGCGGCGGCGCTGACCGACCCGAAAATCCTGGTTCCGGCGGTAGGCGGCGCATTCCGCAAGTTCGACCCGCGGATGATGGCGCGCAATCCGGTGATGTTCGTGGTGGAGGTTGTCGCCACGCTCACGACGGTGCTGTTCATCCGCGATCTGTTTGCGGGAGCCCACGATCTCGCCTTTTCCTTCCAAATCAATCTGTGGCTATGGTTCACGGTGCTGTTCGCGAACTTTGCGGAGGCCGTCGCCGAAGGGCGCGGCAAAGCCCAGGCCGCGACCTTGCGCAAGACCAAAACCGAAATGATGGCGAAGAAGCTCGCCGATCAAGATATCAAAGTCTGGCGCAACGTGCCCGCTTCCGAACTGGCGCGCGGCGATCTGGTGCTGGTCGAGGCCGGCGAATTGATCCCTTCGGACGGCGATGTCGTGGAGGGCGTAGCGTCGGTGGACGAATCCGCGATCACCGGCGAAAGCGCGCCGGTCATCCGGGAATCAGGCGGCGACCGTTCGGCGGTAACCGGCGGTACGCGCGTGTTGTCCGACTACGTTGTCGTCCGCATTACAGCAACCCGTGGCTCCACCTTTCTCGATCGGATGATCGCCATGGTGGAGGGAGCGGAACGGCAAAAGACGCCCAACGAGATTGCGTTGAATATTCTGCTGGCCGGCATGACGCTGATCTTCGTGTTCGCCGTAGCAACGATCCCAAGCTTCGTCGCTTATGCCGGCGGGCACATCTCCGTGCTCGTGCTGGTCGCGCTGTTCGTAACCCTGATCCCGACCACCATCGGCGCGTTGCTGTCCGCCATCGGCATTGCGGGCATGGACCGATTGGTGCGCTTCAATGTACTGGCGATGTCAGGCCGTGCGGTGGAAGCGGCGGGCGATGTCGATACCTTACTGCTCGACAAGACCGGCACGATCACGCTCGGCAACCGTCAGGCAACGGAGTTCATACCCCTGTCCGGCGTCGACCGGCATGATCTCGCCGATGCCGCGCAGCTCGCTTCCTTGTCCGATGAAACGCCGGAGGGCCGCTCCATCGTCCTTTTGGCCAAAGAGAAGTACGGCATCGTTGGTCGCGGCGCCCCTCCTGCGCCGGCGCAATTCATTCCGTTCTCGGCGCAGACACGTCTCAGCGGCGTTGACAGCGAGAAAACGTCCATTCGCAAAGGCGCGGTGGACGCGATCTTGGCTTGGGCGGGCCGAGAGGGCGCTTCGGGCGTTGCCGAACTGAACGCCGCCGCCGACCGCATCGCCAAGACCGGCGGTACGCCGCTCGCAGTCGCCAAGGATCGCAAACTCCTCGGCGTCATCCACCTGAAGGATATCGTGAAAGGCGGTATCCGCGAACGCTTCGCGGCATTGCGGAAAATGGGCATCCGCACGGTGATGATCACGGGGGACAATCCGCTTACCGCGGCGGCCATCGCCGCCGAGTCCGGTGTGGACGACTTCCTGGCGCAGGCGACGCCCGAAACGAAGCTCAAGCTGATCCGCGAGGAACAGGCCAACGGCAAGCTGGTGGCGATGTGCGGCGACGGCACCAATGACGCGCCGGCGCTTGCGCAAGCCGATGTCGGGGTCGCCATGAACACCGGCACCATGGCGGCGCGCGAAGCCGGCAACATGGTCGATCTCGATAGCGATCCGACCAAACTCATCGAAATCGTCGAAATCGGCAAACAGCTTCTGATGACGCGAGGCGCGCTGACGACGTTCTCGATCGCCAACGACGTGGCGAAGTATTTTGCCATCATCCCCGCGATGTTTGTCGCATTCTATCCGCAACTTGGGGCGCTGAACATCATGGGGCTGCACTCGCCGCAGAGCGCGATCCTGTCCGCGATCATCTTCAACGCCCTCATCATCATCGGGCTCATTCCGCTGGCGCTGCGCGGCGTCTCCTATAGCGCCGTCGGCGCCGAAAGTCTGCTCCGCCGAAATCTTCTGATCTATGGCCTGGGCGGGATCGTCGTGCCCTTCATCGGCATCAAGCTGATTGACCTGGCGGTGACCGCTGTAGGCCTTGCGTGAGGATGCCATGCTGAAACAACTTTGGCCTGCCGTTGCCATGCTTCTCGTAATGACAGTGATCACGGGCCTGCTTTATCCGCTCGGCATCACGGGCGTCGCTCAACTACTGTTTCCATGGCAGGCAAATGGCAGCTTGATCGAGAAGAACGGCAAGGCGATCGGTTCCGAATTGATCGGGCAGAACTTTACCGGCGACAGGTACTTTCACGGCCGGCCATCTGCTGCCGGTAACGGCTATGACGCGGCAAATTCTGGAGGCTCAAATCTGGGTCCCACATCAAGGAAACTAATCGACCGGATCAAGGGCGACGCGGCGAAACTCCATGCAGAAAACCCGAACGTGCCAATCCCGGTTGACTTGGTTACCGCCTCGGCAAGCGGACTTGACCCAGACATCACGCCGGCAGGCGCCTATTTTCAGGTGCCGCGAATCGCCAAGGCGCGCAAACTATCCGAAAACGTTGTGCGCAACCTTGTGATGCAGCACATTGAAGCCCGTGTCGTCGGCGTTATCGGAGAGCCGCATGTCAATGTTCTGAAGCTCAACATGGCCCTGGACGCTTTGGCCGCGAGATAGATGCAGGCTGCACGGACGCGGGAAAAAGCGTAACATCCGCAACTCTATGCGAACCAGCGATCGGCATGAGCGACGACCAGACAGACCGGAATACCCGGCCATCACCGGAAGCCCTTCTTGAGCAGGCTGCACAGGAAGGGCGGGGGCGGCTGAAGGTGTTTCTCGGCGCCGCGCCGGGCGTCGGCAAGACATACGAGATGCTGAATCAAGCACGCCAGCGAAAGCTTGATGGCGTCGATGTCGTCATCGGTGTCGTGGAAACGCACGGCCGCGTCGAAACCGACTTGTTGACCAAAAGCCTCGAAAAGATTCCGAAAAAGCGTATTCCATATAAAGGCCGCGTGCTCGCGGAGATGGACCTCGACGCCATTCTGCAGCGCAAACCGAAATTGGCGCTGGTGGATGAATTGGCGCACACCAACGTGGAAGACAGCCGCCATCCCAAACGGTACTTGGACGTCGAGGAACTGTTGGCCGCAGGCATCGACGTCTACACCACGCTCAATGTCCAGCATCTGGAAAGCCTGAATGATGTGGTGGCCAAGATCACGCGGGTGCGTGTGAACGAAACGGTGCCGGATTCGATCCTGGATCGCGCCAACGATGTAGAGGTCGTCGATCTTACGCCGGAGGACCTGATACAGCGTCTGAAGGACGGCAAGGTCTATCTTCCGGAAACGGCCGAACGCGCGGCCCAGCATTACTTCGTGCCGGGCAACCTCACTGCCTTGCGCGAACTGGCATTGCGCCGCACCGCCCAGCGTGTGGACGACCAGATGGTCAATTACATGCGCTCGCATGCGATCCAAGGACCTTGGGAGGCCAGCGAACGCGTACTGGTGTGTGTAAATTCGCGGCCGGGGGCCGTCGCGCTGGTGCGCTATGGGCGCCGCTTGGCGGATCGGCTTCATGCATCCTGGACCGCTTTCTATGTCGAGACGCCAGGTGTGCGGGGTCTCGACGAGATGCAACGCGACCGTGTGGCGGAAGCGTTGCGCGTCGCCATAAGGCTCGGCGGTCAAGGGGTCACCGTTCCGGCACCCAGCATTGTCGACGGTATCATCGACTATGCACACGCGAACAACTTCACGCATATCGTCGTCGCCACGCCGCAACGTTCCCGATGGGCCGAACGGCTGCTCGGTTCCGCGACGCATGAAATTATCCGGCGAGCGGGCGATGTCAGCGTTCATGTGGTGCCCGATCAACTCACGCGCGCGATGAAAGGCCAAGCACCGCCAATGCCGCCCGCCGCAACAGCCCTTGAAACGGCGCTCGACCCAAAGGCCCATGCCGGTAGCTTGGTCATGGTCGCCGTGGCGCTTTTGATCGGCTTGGCTCTGCAAGCGCTGAAAATAGGACCGTCGAATATCGGCTTAGTGTTCTTCACCGCCGTATTTATGAGCGCCATCAGCTACGGCCTGTGGCCCGCGCTTTTGGCGGCAATCGTCAGCACCCTTGCTTATAACTTCTTTTTCTTTCCGCCACTCTACACGTTCACAATCACCGATCCCTCCAACGTCGTCAGTGTCTTCTTCTTCGGGCTGGTGGCGATCGTGGCTGGCATCCTCGCCGCGCGCGTACGGGCACAAGCCGTCGCCACCCGCGACCGAGCGGCCATGATGGAAAATCTCTATCTCTTCAGTCGCAAGCTTGCCGGCGTGTTTTCGCTCGACGATTTGCTGTGGGCAACGTCCTTTCAGATCGCTCAGATGTTGAAGGTTCGTGTTGTGATCCTCCTTCCCGAGGGTGAGAGTGTGGCGGTTCGCGCGGGTTATCCGCCTGAAGATGAACTCGATGACGCCGATGTGGCCGCAGCGAAGTGGTCGTGGGAGCATGCGAGTCCGGCGGGCCGTGGCGCAGACACATTGCCCGGCGCCAAGCGTTTGTTTCTCCCGATGCGCACGGGCCGCGGCACCGTCGGAATTATCGGGCTTGATTCCGACCAGCCTGGGCCGCTTTTGTCGCCGGATCAGCGGCGACTTTTCGATTCTCTTGCGGATCAAGCCGCACTCGCCATCGAGCGCATCAACCTCGTTGCAGACATCGACCGCGCCCGGCTGAGTGCCGAAACGGAACGCCTTCGCGCCGCGCTTCTCACGTCGATTTCGCACGATCTGAGAACACCGCTCTCCGCCATCTTGGGATCGGCAACCAGTCTCAAATCCCAAGCGCTCGATCCGGAAGCAAAAGAGGAGCTGGTTGTCACCATCCAGCAAGAGGCGGAACGGCTGAACCGCTTTATCGCGAATCTTCTCGACATGACTCGATTGGAATCCGGCGCCATAGAACCGAAACTGGAACTCGTCGATTTGGTCGATGTGGTCGGAAGCGCCCTACGCCGGGTTGGCGGCGTGCTCGCACTCCATGATATCGAGATCGATCTACCTACCGACCTGCCGCCGCTCCGGCTCGATCCGGTTTTATTCGAGCAGGTCCTGTTCAATCTCCTGGACAATACTGCAAAGTACGCGCCCGCAGGAACGAAGGTTCGGGTGCGAGCGCGAGTGGACGGCAATCGCATCCATCTGGATGTGCGCGACGAAGGCGACGGCATTCCGCCCGCCGATCTTGAGCGGATATTCGACAAGTTCTATCGCGCGCAGGCTGGCGACAGGAAGCGAGCAGGCACGGGCCTGGGGCTTCCCATTTGCCGCGGCTTCATCGAGGCCATGGGCGGCACGATCGTCGCAGGCAATCGCGACGACCGTCGGGGTGCGGTGTTCACAATCACCTTGCCTGTTCCGCTGCAACAGGAGCGCCCCGCGTGACGCAATCCCCGCCGCGCATTCTCGTCGTCGATGACGAACCGACGATCCGGCGGTTCCTGCGCACCAGCCTTTCGGCGCAGGGTTACCTGGTGCAAGAAGCGTTTGACGGCCCGTCGGCGCTTCTCTCGCTGCGTCGAAATCCGGCGGATGTGCTTGTTCTCGATCTTGGCTTGCCGGAGATGGACGGCTTCGAGGTCATCCGCCGCCTACGGGACGCTGGTTCCGCGCTGCCCATCGTTGTGCTTTCCGTTCGCGCGGATGAAGCGGGCAAGGTGAAGGCACTCGACTTGGGCGCCGACGATTACGTTACCAAGCCCTTCGGCATCGACGAATTGCTGGCGCGCATCCGCACCGCCATGCGGCACCGTCTGCAACAGGAAGGCGAGCGGCCGTTGTTCAAAAGTGGCGATCTGAGTGTCGATCTGGTTCGGCGCATCATTTTGGTTGGCGACCAAGAGGTAAAACTCACGCCGCGGGAATACGATCTGCTGCGCCTTCTGATCGCCCATGCCGGGAAAGTGCTGACGCACAAATTCATCCTGCGGGAGGTCTGGGGTGCGGAAACCGACGTGCAATATCTGCGAATCTACGTACGCACGCTACGCCAAAAGCTCGAAGCGGACCCGGAGCAGCCAAAGTTGATCTTGACGGAGCAAGGGGTTGGCTATCGTCTACGCGCCTCGGAATGAAGACATGAATTCAATATTGCGAGTCGCGCGAGAACGACCGTTTCTGTCCACCGTCGTCGATCAAACAGAAGGCCGAAAATTTGGCGGGCTGAAATGTGGGGTGAAAAATAACACACCGCATATTTATCAATAATAACAAACAGTTATAAAGTATTTTGGCGGACAGGGAGGGATTCGAACCCTCGATACGGTTACCCGTATGCCGCATTTCGAGTGCGGTGCTTTCAACCGCTCAGCCACCTGTCCGTCGAGCCGGTCCAAATACTGAAGGCCCGTCCGGATAGCAAGCCGGTTCGATTTTGGGACCGGCGACCGGTTTACGGCGCCGCGCGGCCGGCACCATCGCGGCCGCGGCGCGAACGATGCCGGGCCAAAGTCAGCGGCGTCCGCGATTTCGGGACCTTGGTGATGAAGTTGTAGCGCGCCACGTGGTAGCTCGGGTCGAAGCCGTAGAAATTGAGGCGCATGCAGGCAAGCTCCTCCTCGCGATAGGTCTCCAAGGGCTTTTCCGCCTCGTCCGCGGCGCGCGCCCGGCGCTTCGCCGCCAGCCTTGCGTCGAAGTCCGTGTCCGCCGTCAGCGCGCGAGCGATCGCCGCAATTCCCGCTATATCGTCACGCAGGGACGGCGGCAGGACACGATCGACGAGCCCGAGGCGACAGGCCTCGGCAACGCCCACCGGCAGCCGCGCCTGGGTCACGCGGCGGGCGTTCTCGGCGCCCGTGCGCCGCGGCAGCAGATAGGTCCAGTACTCCGAGCCGTAGAGATTGCCCATGTCCTTGTAGTGCGGGTTGAGCAGCACGTTCCCGCAGGCCCACACCTCGTCGGCCGCCAGCGCGAGAAAAACGCCGCCGGCGCCGGCGCTGCCGCGCAGGACGGAGACGACGAGGCGATCCGTGGTGGTGATGATGTCGCGGGCGAGATCATCGATGGCGTTGATGTTGCGCCAGGATTCGTCGGCGGGGCTGTCGGCGGTTTCGATCAAACCAAGATGGATGCCGTTCGACCAGTAGTCCGGTCCGCCCATCAGCAGCAATACGCGGGTCGGCCGTTCCAGCGCCCGGGCATAAGCCGCCCGCAGCGCCTCGCATTGCGCCGTGCTCATGGCGCCATTGTAGAAGGCGAAGTGGAGCATGCCGACGGCGCCGTGTTCTTTATAGCGGATCGGCGCATAGCCGGGCGCCGCCGGAAGGTTTGCGGATTCCTTTGCGAATACGTGCGTTGCCGGAAGCTTGAGCGCCTTGTCCTGTTCTTCGCGCACATGGCCGATCCACACCGCGCCGTCGCGCGTGGCGCACGCCAAGGCGCCGTCACAGCGCGCGATGACCGCGCCCGGCGGGCCGGAAAGATTTTCCGCATTGTGTGCATCGAAGAGCCGGACCGGGCGGCCGAACAGCGCGTCGCGAACGCCCGGCACGCCGTCGGCGCTGCGAATCTTCCGGAGCACGGCGTCTGCGGAATCGTTCCGCCAATCGATGGCGCGATCGCTCTGGCGGCAGGACGGACGCGCGCGACCGCGCCCACCGGCCACGGGACGCTCCGCAACGAACGTCTTCGCTTCCATGCGCGCGAGGGCCGTGAGCACCGCGTCCACGGCGGCGTCTGTGATTTCGCGGCGGTAAAGACTCGATTTGGTCGCGGCGCGCATCGCAAACGTCGCCGAGGCCCACACCGGTCCGGCGTCCATCGCGGCTTCGGCTTCCAGCACCGTGACGCCCCATTCGGTCTCGCCGTCGAGCACGGCCCAGTCCAGCGCCGACGGGCCGCGATCTCCGACGATGCCGGGATGCACGATCAAGCAGCGGCGCGACCGCCAGACGTCCTCGGGGATCGCACGCTTGAGGAACGGCGCCAGGACCACATCCGGATCGAACAACTCGACGGCCTCGCGGGTCACGGCGTCATTGACATCGAATTCGACAGAGACCTCATGGCCGCGTTCCCGCAATTCAACATGCAGCCGTTGCGACAGGCTGTTGAAACTATGCACGAGAAGCAGGATGCGCACGTCAGCAGATCCGCGGCAGCTGCTCGCCGGACAGCCAGTCGACGATCCGCCCGCCGCCGAAGGAGGTCGTCATCTGCACGAAGTGGTGGTCGTCGGCGACCGCTTCGCCGATGATCGCCGCGTCGCGCCCCAAGGGGTGAGCCTGCATCGCGGCGAGGATATCCTCCGCCGCCTCGGGCGCGACGACGGCGACGAGCTTGCCTTCGTTCGCCACATAGAGCGGATCGAGCCCCAGCAGATCGCAGGCCGCGGCCACCTCCGGCTTGATGGGAAGAGCGTCTTCGGAGAAGCGAAAGCCGACCTTCGACTGATGCGCCAGCTCGTTGAGCGTCGCCGCCAAACCGCCGCGCGTCGGATCGCGCATGACACGCAGTGCCGGACCATCTGCCTCGACCATCGCCGCGACAAGTTGATGAAGCGCTGCCGAGTCCGAGACAATGGTGGTTTCGAAGGTCAGATTCTGCCGCTTCGACATGACGGCCACGCCGTGATCGCCGATGGTGCCGGACAGGATCACCTTGTCGCCCGGCCGCGCCTTCTCCGACGACAGATCGAGACCGTCGGGCACGACACCGACGCCGGTTGTCGTGATGAACACGCCGTCGGCCTTGCCGCGCTCGACCACCTTGGTGTCGCCGGTGATGATGGGAACGCCCGCGGAGCGGGCGGCCTCCCCCATGCTGTCGGCGACGCGCTTCAGATCGGCGAGCGCGAAACCCTCCTCGATGATGAATCCGGCCGCAAGGTAGATCGGCTGCGCACCGGCCATCGCAACGTCATTGATCGTGCCGTGGACCGCGAGCGACCCGATGTCGCCGCCGGGAAAGAAGATCGGCGACACGACATAACCGTCGGTCGTCATCACCATGCGGCCGCCGATGACGTCGAAGGCGGACTGGTCGTTGCCGCGCCGCAGCCAGGCGTTGTCGAGGGCCTCGTGGAAGATGTCGGCGATGAGTTGCGTCATCGCCCGTCCGCCGGAGCCGTGCGAAAGGTCGACGCGGCCGTTCTTGAAGTCGAGCTTGCGCTTGTAAGTCTTCACCGTCATGACGCCGCCCGCACATGGTCGCGGAAGCGGCCATAGGTCCAATGCGCCGCGCAGGCGCCTTCCGAGGACACCATGCAGGAGCCCATCGGCGTCTCCGGCGTGCACACGGTGCCGAACAGCTTGCAGTCGGTCGGCTTCTTCACGCCGCGCAGGATGGCGCCGCATTCGCAGGCGGGATTGTCCTCGGCCTGGATGTCCTCCATGGCGAAGCGCCGCTCGGCATCGAATTCGGCATAAGCCTCTTTCAGACGCAGCCCGCTGTAGGGAACGAGACCCAGCCCGCGCCACTCGAAGCTCTTGCGCAACTCGAAGATTTCCGCGACCTCGGCCTTGGCCTTCTCGTTGCCTTCCGGCTTGACCGCGCGCGCGTACTGGTTCTCGACCTCGCAGCGTCCGTCGTTGACCTGCCGGACCAGCATGAGGACCGCCTGCATGACGTCGAGCGGCTCGAAACCCGCAATCACCACGGGCTTCTCGAATTCCTCGGCGAAGAACGCATAAGGCTGGCTGCCGATCACCGTCGAGACATGGGCCGGGCCGATGAAGCCGTCGATGCGGACGCGACCGAGTTCGCGCACATCGGGGCTTTCCAGGATGTTCTGGATTGCCGAAGGCGTGAGCACGTGGTTGCAGAAGATGGTGAAGTTCTTGAGCTTCTTCGCGGCGGCGATCCTGATCGCCAGCGCGGTGGGCGGCGTCGTGGTCTCGAAGCCGATGGCAAAGAAGACGACTTCGCGCTCCGGCTCGGCTTCCGCGATGCGCAAGGCATCGGTGGTCGAATAGACCATGCGGATATCGGCGCCGGCCGCCTTGGCCTTCAACAGCGACGTGCCGTGCGAGCCGGGCACGCGCATCAGGTCGCCATAGGTGCACAGCGTGACCTCCGGCCGTTCGGCAAGCTTTATCGCGGCGTCGATGCGTCCGATCGGCAACACGCAGACGGGGCAGCCGGGGCCGTGGATCATGCGCACATTGTCGGGCAGCAGGTCCTGGATGCCGTAACGCGAAATGGCGTGGGTGTGCCCACCGCAGAATTCCATGAAGTGATAGCTGGCGGCCGGATTCGCCTCCTGGGCGACGCGTGCCGCAAGGGCCCGTGCGAGACGGCCATCGCGGTATTCGTCCGCGTGTCTCATTGCGCGGCTTCCGCGGCTTCGATCCCGGCGATTTCTTCCAGATGCCCGAAGACGCGCTCGGCCTCCGCCTCGTCGATCACCGTGAGCGCGAAGCCGACATGGGCGAGCACGTAATCGCCGATGCGCGCCTCGGGCACATAAGCCAGGTTGATTTCCTTGACGATGCCGCCGAAATCGACGCGGCCGACGCGCATGATCGGATCGTCACCCGAGACGCTCGTGATCCGGCCAGGAATTGCTAGGCACACGAAACTTCTCCTTGCCCGGTACGCCTATGCCGACGATAGAAGTTCAATAGCGCATCGTCGGCACCCAGGGTAGTTCGCATTCCTGCCCCCAAAATCCGGGAATGTACGGATGACGCCTTGTCGCGGATAAAGTGGTATTTCATATGTGTATTTTTATGTGAAAACCCAGCAAAATGAATGCGCCGGAGCCCGACGCGACGAGATAACCACCCCATGGCCGCAATTCCCCGTTACCGCCCGCATGCGGGCCCAGCGCTCTTCTCCGCCGGATTCCGGCCGTTCTTCCTGGCGGCCGCGTTGTGGGCCGTGCTGGCCATTCCGCTCTGGCTGGTGGCCTATGCGACGGGCGTCGCGCCGCCGACCGTCCTTCCGCCCGTCATCTGGCATGCCCATGAAATGATCTACGGTTTCGCGATGGCGAGCGCGGCCGGGTTTCTCCTGACCGCCATTCCGAACTGGACGGGCCGGATGCCGCTGCAGGGCCGGCCACTGGCGGGGCTTGCGGCGCTTTGGCTGATCGGGCGCATCGCGGTTCTGTTTTCCGCGGAGATCGGAGCCCTGGCCGCGGCGGTTGCCGATCTGTCCTTCCCGGCGGCGTTCCTCGCGGTCGTGGCACGGGAAATCCTGGCGGGACGGAACTGGCGGAACCTGCCGATGCTGGCGGCCCTCTCGCTGTTGCTGCTGGGCAACCTGCTCGTCCATCTCGACGCTCTCGGCATCGTCGACACCGCTGCGCTCGGCAATCGCATCGGTATCGGAACGCTTCTGGAATTGATTGCTCTGATCGGCGGACGCATCGTCCCGAGCTTCACGCGGAACTGGCTCGCGAAGAACCGCCCCGACGTCGCGCCGCCGGCCCAAGCGGGAACGCTCGACCTCGTCGCGCTGGCGGCGACGGGGCTTGGATTGGCCGCCTGGGCGGTCGCGCCGGATTCACCGGTCGCGCCTTGGGCGGAACTCATCGCCGGTGCCGCCGCGGGCTTGCGTCTGTCCCGTTGGCGCGGCGTGAAGACGATCCGCGAGCCGCTGCTGCTGATCCTGCATATCGGCTATGGCTGGTTGGCGATTGGTTTGCTGCTTCTCGGACTCGACGGCTTTTATGAATTCATGCCACCGACGACGGCATTGCATGCCCTGACGATCGGCGCCATCGGCACCATGATCCTTGCGGTGATGACGCGGGCCTCACTCGGCCATACCGGACGAACCTTGTCGGCCGGACCGGGCACCAAGACGATCTATGTGCTGGTGACGGCGGCGGCAATATTGCGCCTCGCCGTGCCATTGGCCGGCGCCCAGATGATGGTCGCACTGTCGCTCGCCGGGACGGCGTGGTGCGCCGCATTCGGCCTTTTCGTGATCCTCTATGGCGGACCGCTGGCGCGTCCGAAAGCGAGCGGCGATGCGGCGGGACCGATTTGAGGTGCGTAGAATCGCCGATCGAAAAGGTGCGGCAAGACGCCTGAATCCTAATCACCACCGGCCAGCCAAGCAAATTCCGCGCGAGCGTCCATGCGCGGAAGCGCCAGCGCCAAGGCTTCGCGCATTTCGCTCTCAAAGCCGAAAGGCGGGTTCACGACGAGGAGGCCCGCCGTCGTCAACCGTTCCTCGCTGCGCGTGCCAAGCGTCACATCGAGACGCAGCGCTTTCTTCGCACCAGCCGCCAGAACCTCGCCGCAAAAGCCGTTTGCGCTCGCCTGTGACTTTACCGGAAACCAGACGAGGTAAATCCCCGTCGCGAAACGCCGCATGGCGTCCACGACCGCACGCGCGGCCTCGGCGAATTCGGTTTCGGCCTCATAAGGCGGATCGATCAGGATGGCGCCGCGCCTCTCCGGCGGCGGCAGCAAGGCGATGAGACGCTCATAGCCGTCGGCCGTTTCCGCCCGCGCTCTGCGGAACGGTTTGAGCGCGGCCGCGAGGGCGATCGCATCTTCCGGATGTTTCTCGACGGCCACCAGCCGGTCTTGCGGCCTCAGCAGCTTCGCGGCGATCAGGGGCGAACCCGGATATGCTCCGGGCGGGCGCGCCAGATCGAGATAGGCCGACAACGCCGCCGGACCTCCCTCCAGGCCGGCAAGCTTTGTGATACCGGTTTCCGCCTCGCCCGTTCGCGTCGCTTCACCGCTGGTCAGGTCATAAACGCCGCGGCCCGCATGGGTATCAATGACCGCGAACGGCGTGTCCTTCTTGCGCAAGTGCAGCAGCACCGAGACAAGCGCCAGATGCTTCACCACATCGGCAAAATTCCCGGCGTGGAAGGCGTGGCGGTAATTCATCCCATGGGCCCTCGGACGGCGGCTGCGGAATGGCGGAAAATATCCGACCTGCTGCGATGCACAACAATAAATCCCCAAATAACGAGCCATCTTCGCTTCTGGCCGGCGGCGGCGCGCCGCCCGCCGACGCACAGGCCCCCCGGCGTGCCGTGTGGGAGCGGTCCATTCAGCGGTTTTCCGGCCGCCTTTGCGAAAACCTGCCTGCCGAATGCGAACGGAGAATCAGCTAGATTGCCGCCGGGAGAACAGGCCGGGCGGAATGCACCTTTCACTACTCGATATCGTGGTCATGATCCTGTACGCCACCTTCGTGCTGGTGGTTGCGCAGTTTGTGACCCCGAAGAAGACAGAGCGTTCCAAAGGCGGTACGGAACGCGCGCCGGAGAAACCCTCGCTGCCCTGGTGGGCGATCGGGACGTCGCTGATCGCGGCGAACATTTCCGCCGAGCAGATCATCGGCATGTCCGGGTCGGCCTATGTGCTCGGCCTGGCCATCGCCTCCTACGAATGGACGGCGGCGGCAGTCTTGCTGATCGTCGGAAAATATTTCCTGCCGATCTTCCTGAAGAACCAGATCTACACGATGCCGGAGTTCCTGCGGCGTCGCTACGGCCCCCGCATCCAGCTCGTCATGGCCCTGTTCTGGCTCATCCTCTATGTGTTCGTGAATCTCACGGCGATCCTGTGGCTGGGCGCCACCGCGGTGCACACCGTTACCGGCCTGACCGTATGGCCCAGCCTGATCCTGCTCGGATTGTTTGCGGGAAATTATGCGCTTTATGTCGGCGTCAAGGCCGTCGCGTTCACCGATGTCGTGCAGGTGTGCATGCTGGTGCTTGGCGGGCTTGTCGTGGCCTTCATTTCCCTGGAGAAAATTTCCGGCGGTTCGGGCTTCAGCGGATTGATCGGCGGCCTCCACATCCTTGCGACACGCTTGCCCGGCCATTTCCATCTGATCCTGGGGCCGGAGAGCCCCTATTACAAATATGTCCCCGGAATCTCCGTGCTGATCGGCGGCATGTGGATCGTCCACCTGTCCTATTGGGGCTTCAACCAGTACATCATCCAGCGCGCGCTCACGGCCAAGAGCGTCCGCGACGCGCAGAAGGGCGTGGCGCTGGCGGCATTCCTGAAGCTCCTCATCCCCGTTCTGGTCGTTCTGCCCGGTATTGCCGCAGTCATTCTCTCCGGCCACATGGCGCGGGCGGACGAGGCTTATCCGCGGCTCATGACTCTGTTGCCCGGAGGCCTGCTGGGACTGGTCTTCGTGGCGCTGATTGCCGCGATCATCGCATCCATGGGATCGACGCTCCATTCGGTCACCACCATTTTCACAAACGACGTCCTTAAATCCATCCGCAAGAACACCAGCGACCGAGAGGCCATGATTGCCGGCAGGTTCGCCGCCATCGTCGCGTTGGCTCTTGCCGTCGTGACGGCGAAACCCTTGCTCGGTCACGTCGATCAGGCGTTCCAGTATATCCAGGACTACACAGGCTTCTTCTCCCCGGGCATCGTGGCGATCTTCCTGCTCGGAATGTTCTGGAAGCGGACCACCGAAACCGCTGCGCTCGTCGCAGCCGCGGGCTCCGTCGCGCTCTCCCTGATTTGCCGTCTCTACTTCCCTGAAGTCGCGTTTCTCAACCGCATGGCGCTGGTGTTTCTGATCTGCCTGGCGCTGGCGGTTGTCGTGACCATGACGCAAAAGCGCAAACCTCAGAGCTCGACGATCGACATCTCCAATATCGACTACTCCACAAGCGCGACCTTCAATATCGCGAGCCTCGTCGTGTTGTCGGTCCTGGTCGCGTTTTACGCGATCTGGTGGTGAGAGCGCGAAGAACGCGTCACGCCCGGTCAGGTACGTTCCGCGAGAACCAGCCGCGCGAGATCGAAGCGGATTTCCTTGCTGCCGTAATCGATCGAGACCCGGGAAAACTGGCGCAGGAAATTCATTCCGATGAGCATCGCGGGCACGTCGGCGAGGTCCCAGATCCTGAATATCTGCATGTCGGCGATGGCGATGTAGCAATTCTCGAAAACCACGCCGTGCAGAGTAACCTTCTTGATCATCGTCACGCTGCCGTTGATGACCCCGCCCGTGACACCGGTCAGCGGCACGACCCCCACCTTGATGTAGTCGGGATCGCGGTCCACCAGGGCCTCGTACAGCCGGGTATTGCCGACCGAGACCTCGGCGCCGGTGTCGATGAAGGCGGTCGTCCGCACGCCGTCGGCGCTGCAGTTGACGGCCCGCAAATGTCCTTGCCGCCCGGAGAGGTTGACCTTCGCTTCGTTCGGCGGCATCACGCCGAACATGCGCGCGTAACGGGGCTCCGTGATCTGCAGCGATCGATTCTTGAAATCAAGCGTCACCCGCTGTCCGTCAATGACGTCGAGACCGAGATATCCGTCCGCCGCCAGAAAATAGCGCGGCAATATCGGCACGACCAGATTGTCGCGGGAAACGGACCCGAACGAGATATTGTTCAGCCGTACCGTCTGCGCGGACAGAGTCCGCACGATGCCGGCCACCATCACTTGCTGGCCCTGCAGCAGGCCTAGAGCCATCGCGACGCTGTCCGCGATGACCGAGCGATCGGCGCCCGTATCGACGACGAAGCGGAACGGCCCCTTGCCGTTTATCATCACATCTATTGTGAGATGCTGGGCCGCGTCCGTTTGGGCGGCGACCTGCCCGGTATCATCGGGTGGCGGCGGCTTCGAATTCTGCGGCGGCGTCTGCGGCTGCGCGAACGCCGAGGAGAACGACATGGCGGCGGCGCCATAACCGATAAATCGGCGGCGTGAGCACCACTGGGGCGGCAGCAACGCACGCATCATGCCCCCGACGATCCGGGCATCCGTCGGCGACGGATTTCTCTATCTTTAATTGTTCGCGTGGCCTGTGTCTAAAATATGTCCGGGCGCGGCATGCCGCTCCTTGACATAATCTTCCAATCGTCCATGAGGACGCCGCGCGGGTATCCGCCCCGGGAAGAAATACCGGCGCAAACGCAGGGATTCTGTCTCCTCGCGGCGCGACAATGCCGGCCATTCACGACGACGTTGTCGCCGATTCATCCGCAACGGCGATCACACGTTCACATTCCCACGGCCGGTGGACAGGCCTGCGCTGCAGCCGGTTCGAATTTGACCGAGCCCAGCCTGATCTCGAGTCTGCCGCTGGTGGCAAGCTCAAATGGGGTGGTGACGGAGCTCATATCGACCCCGGCGGCGACCAGACAGGAAAGCGGCACCGCGACCTTGGTCCATCCCGTTCCGTAAGCCGACCGCAAAGCCTGGCTGATGTCGACCCTGCCCCGGTTCCGCAGGCCGCCCATTCCGAGCGTCACCTGCGCCGTCGGCGCGTGCTCGACGCGTATTGCAAGCACCAGCGCCGTGTTGGTCCTGGCTTTCCGCGACAGATCGATCGGGGCGCCGGCGACCGCGAGAGTCCCCGTGCCTTTTCCCGACCAGGCCGCCAGCAGGGCATCCGGTTGGCCGCCTCCCTGCACCAGCCTGGTGCGCAGAGCGCCTCCCGGTGCCGCGGCCGGCGCCGGCGCGACCTTTACCGCCGTACCGTCCGCTCCCGCCAGCGTATAGGACCAAGTCGAGCCCGCGTCGCCCGCATCCACGATGCTGCTGCGGTCAATCTCCGTGACCGGCGGCGCTTCCGGCAGGGGGCCGATGTTGCGGGGTTCGGCATAGGTCAGACCGTAGCCGTAAGCGAACAGCGGATAATACGGCTCCGTGCCGACGTTGAGCGGCGTCTGATCGGGCGAACGCGGCCAGGAGAAGGAAAGCTTGCCGCGGAAATCATATGCCACCGATCCGTCCGGCTTGCTGAACAACAGGTCGGCGACGCCCTCTCCTTCCGAGCCCGGCAGCCACGCGGCGACGAAGGCGTCGGAGGCGTTGATCTCGGGCGTGACGTAAAGTGGCCGCCCGGAAAGAAAAACACCGACGACCGGGATGCCCTGTGCGCGCAGGCTCTGGAGCAGCTTGAGGTCCTTCGCATCGGAGAAATTGACGTTGCCCCGGTCTCCGAAGAACTCAGCATACGGATTTTCTCCGAAGACGACGATGGCGACGTCGGGCTTTTCCTGATAGCTGCCGTCGACGCTGAGCGTGGCCGTGCCGCCCGCCGCCTCGACATTGGCCTTGATGCCTTCAAAGATCGTTTCGCCGTGCGGGAAGTCGGCGCGGGTGTTGCCCCCGCCTTGCCAGGAAATCGTCCAGCCGCCGCATTGTTTGGGCAGATTGTCGGCCCCGTCGCCCGCCACCAGGACATGATCGCGCGGCGACAGCGGCAGGAGCCCGGCGTCGTTCTTCAACAGCACCAGCGACTCGCGCACGGCTTCGCGCGCCACCTCGCGGTGTTCGGGCGAACCGAGCAGGTTCCATTGCCCGGCGTTCGGCCGCGACGACGGCTTGCCCTCGGTCATCACGCCGGCGCGCAGCTTGACGCGCAGGATCCGCGACACTGCCTCGTCCAGCCGCGCCATGGGAATCTGGCCGGATTTGACCTGCGCCAGCGTGGTTTTGTAGAGCCCCTTCCAGCCGTCGGCCGCCATGTACATGTCCTGGCCCGCCATCAGCGCGGTCGGACAGTTCGTCTTGGTGCAGCCGGGGATTTGCGCGTAGCCGTCCCAATCGCCGACGACAAAGCCGTCGAAACCAAGGCGCCCCACCAGCACGTCCTGCAACAGCGCCTTGTTGGCGTGCATTTTCGTCCCACGCCAGCTTGAGTAGGACGCCATCACCGCCTGCACGCCGGCCTTGATCGCCGCTTCGTATGGCGGCGCGAAGATGTCGCGCAGCGCCTTCTCGCTGTAGAGGTTGTCGCCCTGGTCGACGCCGCCGTCCGTGCCGCCGTCGCCGAGGTAATGCTTGGCGGTCGCAATGACGTGATCACCGCGCAGAAAATCCGGGCTGCCGGGCATTCCCTGGATGCCCTCGATGATCGCCGTTGCGTATTCGCTGACAATCTTCGGATCTTCCGAATAGCTTTCGTAGGTGCGGCCCCAGCGATCGTCGCGCGCCACGGCGATGGTGGGTGCAAAGGTCCAGTCGCCGCCGACCACGCGCAATTCCTGCGCGGTGATCTCACCGATCTTGCGCATCAACGCAGGGTCGTGCATCGCGCCGAGACCGATATTGTGGGGAAAGATCGTGGCGCCGATGATGTTCGAATTGCCGTGGACGGCGTCCTGTCCCCAGATGATCGGGATCACCGGCTGGCCCGCAGGCACGTCGACCGACGCGTCGTAATATTGGTCCGCCGCCTTCAGCCAGTCCTGCGCCGGGGCACGGTCGTTCCCGTAGGGGCCGGAATCGCCGCCGTTCAGAATCGAGCCGAGATGGTATTTGCGGATGTCGTCGGGCGTTACGGTGCTGATGTCGGCCTGGATGATCTGCCCGACTTTTTCCTCCACGGTCATTTGCGACAGCAGCTTCGCCACCTCGGCTTCGATGGCGGGATCACGCGGCTCGCCGCTCTCGCCCTTCGGCCAGATGTCGGGATGGATTTCCGTCGACGTCGCGAAGTCGATGTCTGGTTGCGGCGCAGGCGCCGCCTGCGCGGGCGCGCTTGGCTTGTTGAACATGGACGTCAACTCGTCGATTTTCGGCATGGACGGAAGAGACGAACAGGCGCTCAGCGCCAACGCGCCGGCCAGCAAGACGGCGATATTGCCCAGCTTTCGGGCCAGAAGCCGACCAGAGGGTTCCCACATCTTCGCTACAAGCGCTGTCATCCTCTGGCTTCCTTTATGGGGCAAGACCTGTGGCAGTACTTTAGGTTTCTTACTTTGATTCTGGGATTCTTACAGCCGGCGGACGCCCAGGCGCATCTCGATGGCGAAAGTTTCACCCGGCGCCAGGGCTCTTGCGCCGGTCTCGCGCGCCGGTTCGGGGCGGTTGAACGCGTTGGGCATGGCGCTGACCGGCTCGGCACAGAAGAAGCTTTCCCCAACCGGCATGAAGCAATGCAGGACGGTGCAGTCCTCCGAGCCTTCCAGCGACACCGAAATTCCGCTGTCCGGCTGGTCGATGCGCGCCGCACCGCGCCAGCCGGGGAAGGAATTGTCGACGAAAGGCGCCTTGGACACTTGCGTGCCGTGCCCCAGATCGATGAACCGTGTGGCCTCGACCAGTTCCGTTGGGATCATTGTCTCGTCAGCGAGCCACATGCCCGAAACCGAAGCCGTAATCCGCGTCTGCGGCAGCCGCGGATAATAGGGATGGAAGCCCAGGGTCGTCGGCATCGGCCGGACGTCCCGGTTGCGGACCGAGAGCCGGACGCCGAGTCCTGTATCGGTCAGGGCGAAAACCTGTTCGGCCGAATAGGCCCACGGCCATTCGCCCGCTTCGTGGTCAAAAGCGAGCGTCGCCTGATCGCGTGACAGCGAAACGACGCGCCAAGCGCTTTGCCAGCCCTGGCCATGCAAAGGATGCGGATGGTCGCCGAAATTCCTCGGGATGCGGTACTCGCGTCCCTGGAAGCGAAGAAGTCCATTCTCGATGCGATTGGCGTAGGGCACCAGGGGAAAGCTGCCCATTTCGCGAACGTCGGCCGTGCCTTTCGGGGCGCGCCGCAGGACGTCCCGGCCTTCGAAGGTGAAACGGGGGATAGACCCGCCGATCTCCGGCAGGATATCGACTTCCAGCTCACCGTGCGCCAATGCGATCATGCGCGGGTCATTCCTCCAGTTTCGCGTCGGGGGGCGTGTGATGCCACAGTTCCTGAATGGCTTCCAGACTGCGCCCCTTGGTCTCCGGCACGTAGCGGTACACAAACCACGCGGCCGCGAAGCTCGCCACGCCATACAGCCAGTACGCGAAACCATGGTTGAAAGCACTGTTCAGTGCGGAATTGCCGTCGAGCACCTTGAACGACCACGAGACGAACAGATTGGCGATCCACTGGGCCGCGACCGCGATGGCCATCGCCTTGCCCTTGATGGAATTGGGGAAGATTTCCGACAGCATCACCCACACCACCGGGCCCCACGACAGCGAGAAACCCGCAATATAGACGACCACCGCCGCGAGCCCCCACATTCCGGCCTCGTGCGACATCTGCAGCGCGGCGCCGGCCGTGCCGTTGCCGGACGCGTTGAACAGGAAGCCCAGCGCAAGCATGGATACAGCCATGATCAGTGCACCCGTGATCAGCAGCGGCTTGCGGCCCCAGCGGTCGACGGTAAGCTGGGCGACGATCGTGAAGGTCACCATGGCCACGCCGACGACGATGGTCTGCAGGAAGGCGCTGTCCGTGGATGCGCCGAGATTCTTGAACATCAGCGGCGCATAATAAAGGACCGCGTTGATGCCGACCAATTGCTGGAAGACCGACAACATGATGCCGACGAACAACACCAGGGCGCCGAAGCTGAACAACGGGCGCGTGCGCTGAACCAGCGTCTTCTCGATCTCCTTCAGCGTCTTCTTGGCTTCCGTCTCGTCCGTCAGCGTCTTGAGGACCGCCAGGGCGCGTTCGTCCTTGCCGCGCATCACGTACCAGCGCGGCGTATCGGGCACGAACATCATCAGCACAAAGAACAAAATGGAGGGAACGACTTCCGACGCCAGCATCCAGCGCCAGCCGACCGTCAGGATCCACTGGTCGTTGCCCTGAATGGCGATCGCCCAGTTGACGAAATAGACCACGAGCATGCCGCCGACGATGGCGATCTGCTGAAAGGTCACCAGCGTGCCGCGGATGGCCGGCGGCGCGATCTCGGCGATATAAAGCGGGGAAATCATCGAGGCGATGCCCACGCCCACGCCGCCGATGATGCGATAGATGATGAACGGCGTCAGCGCGGCCGGTCCCATGGCGCCGATAGGGCCGAAGCCGATTTCCGGGATCGCCGAGCCGAGCGAGCCGACGAAAAACAGCACCGCGGCGAACATCAGTGTCGGCTTGCGCCCAAATCTGGTCGAGACGGGACCCGCAACGAAGGCGCCGATGATGCAGCCCAGCAGCGCACAAGATATCGTCCAGCCGGACAGGCTGCTGCGCGCCGTTTCCGAGAGGTTGATCTGCGGGTTGATGAAGTTGTGGTCGATCGCCCCGACCGCGCCGGAAATCACGGCCGTATCATAACCGAACAGCAGCCCGCCAAGCGCGGCGGTAAGCGTTAGCGCAACGACAAGTGACGTGTTGGCCTTGGCCATCGGGCCCCCCTTTTATGGACGTCGTGTCCCGTTTTCTCCCGCCGCGACCGAGGCTTGCTGCCCCGCTGGGTTTTGCACCCTATCCTGACACGGCACGGTGACCGTAATGGTAGCGCTAACACCCTGCAAGCACCGACTGAGCCGAAATTCGGACGGCGTGCCGATGCTATTGACGGCGTTTTTCAGCAGCAAGGCCCGGACAATCCGGGCCTAATGATTGTGCCGGGGCGGCTTTGCCGCGACGCCGCGATATTTCACCGCAAGCTCCATCACCGCACCGCTGTCGAGCTGGCTGGTGGTGGCACGGAAAATCTCCTGCCACGGCGTCTGGCTCGGGGGTATCGGGGGAAGCGCGTCCTTCTTGCGCCGGGCGATCTCTTCGCCGGAAACCAACGCGTCGCAGCGCCCACCCTCAACGTCGATGCGGATCATGTCGCCGGTGCGCAACCAGGCGAGCCCGCCCCCCGCCGCACTCTCCGGCGACGCATTGAGGATCGACGGGCTATCGGAGGTTCCCGACTGACGTCCGTCGCCGATGGTCGGGAGACTGGCGATACCCTTCTTCAGCAACGCATCCGGCGGCTGCATGTTGACCACCTCCGCCGAGCCCGGCCAGCCGATGGGCCCCGCGCCACGGATCACCAGGATCGTGCGCTCGTCGATATCGAGCGAAGGATCGTTGATGCGCGCATGGTAGTCGTCGCCGCCGTCGAATACGACGGCGCGCCCTTCGAAGATTCCTTCCGCGCTGAGATAACGACGGCGAAATTCCTCCGAGATCACGCTGGATTTCATGATGGCAAAGTCGAACAGATTGCCGCTCATCACCAGGAACCCGGCGCGCTCCTGCAGGGGTTTCTCATAGGCCGCGATCATCTCGCGATCGTTGCTGTCGCGGCCCTTCAGATTTTCGGCGACGGTCTTGCCGGTGACGGTGAGCGGTCCGCCGTCGATTTTTCCGGCGCGCAGCAGTTCGTGCATGACGGCGGGAACGCCGCCGGCCCGATGGAAACGCTCGCCAAGATATTTGCCGGCCGGCTGCATGTTGAGGAGCAAGGGGATGTCACGACCATAATCCATCCAGTCCTGCGCCTTGATCTCGACGCCCGCGTGGCGCGCCATGGCGTGCAGATGCGGCTGGGCGTTGGTGGACCCGCCCATGGCGGCAATCATGGCGATGGCATTGAGGAACGCCGGACGCGTCAGGATTTGTGACGGGCGCAGGTCTTCATAAGCCATTTCGACGATGCGCTTGCCGGTGGCGTAAGCCATCTGCCCGCGTTCGCGGTAAGGCGCGGGGATCGCCGAACATCCGGGCAGCGAGAGCCCCAGCACCTCGGCGACGGCGTTCATGGTGGAGGCCGTGCCCATCGTGTTGCAATGACCGAGCGACGGCGCCGAGGCGGCGGCCGTCCGCACGAACTCCTCCTCGGTGATTTCCCCCGCACCCAGGCGGCGCCGGCTCTTCCAGATCACCGCGCCGGAGCCGACCAGTTCGCCTTCGAACCAGCCGTCCAGCATCGGGCCACCCGAGAACACGATGGCCGGGATGTCGACGGTCGACGCCGCCATGACCGCCGACGGCGTGGTCTTGTCGCAACCTGTTGTCAGCACCACCGCATCGATGGGATAGCCGTGGAGAATCTCGACCAGCCCGAGATAGGCGAGATTGCGGTCGATCGCCGCGGTCGGCCGGCGGCAGTTCTCGAACAGCGGATGCGTGGGAAATTCCAGCGGTACGCCCCCGGCGTCGCGGACGCCTTCCTTGACGCGCCGCGCCAGATCGATGTGCACCCGATTGCAGGGATTGAGGTCACTGCCGCTTTGCGCGATGCCGATGATCGGCCGGCCGGAACGAAGTTCTTCCGGCGTCAGCCCGCTGTTCATCCAGCGCTCAAGATAGAGCGCCACCATGTCCATGCGCGCCGGATCATCGAACCAATCCCGCGACCGGAACCGTTTTTTCGGCTTGTCATGCGCCACCGCGATTTCCTCCCGTCGCGACCCGCGCGATCAAGCCAAAGTGTAGGCGATTTTCAGCTGCGTGTAGAACTCCACCGCCGCCGTACCCTGCTCGCGCGGACCGTAGCTCGACTTGCGCGTTCCGCCGAACGGCACGTGATAGTCGACGCCGGCCGTCGGCAGGTTCACCATCACCATACCCGCCCGCACGTTGCGCCGGAAATGCAGCGCGTGCTTGAGCGAGGTGGTGACGATGCCGGCCGACAGGCCGAAATCTCCCATGTTCGAAACCGCCAGCGCCTCGTCGTAATCCTTGACGCGGACGACGCTGGCGACCGGCCCGAAGATCTCCTCGCAATTGACGCGCATGTCGGGCTTGGTGTCCACCAGCAGCGTCGGCGACACGTAATAGCCGGGCTTGGACAGCTTCAACCGCTCGCCGCCGGCGATGCGCCGGGCGCCTTCCTTGGCGGCGATGTCAATATACTCCAGCACTGTGTTGAGTTGCGCCTCGCTCGACACCGGTCCGATCCTGGTCTCCGGATCGAGCGCATCGCCGACGCGCAGCGCCGCGACCTTCTCGGCCAGCGCCGTCACAAAACGGTCGTAAACGCCGTCCGTCACGATGATCCGGCTCGACGCCGTGCAGCGTTGCCCGCTGGCGAAGAACGCGCCGTCGAGGGCGCACTGGACGGCGCGGTCGAGTTCGGCGTCGTCGAGCACGACAAGCGGGTTCTTTCCGCCCATCTCCATCTGCAGCCGTGCCTGCCGCTCGATGGCGAGCTTGGCGATGCCGGCGCCGACACCCTGTGAGCCGGTGAAGGAGATACCCGCCACGCGCGGGTCCTTCACCAGTGCATTGCCCGCGGCCGAACCGCCGAACACCATGTTGAACACGCCTTTGGGGATGCCGGCTTCGTGGAGGATTTCCGTCATCGCCGCCGCGATGGCGGGCGTCAGCGACGCGGGCTTCAGCACGACCGTATTGCCGAAGGCGAGCGCCGGCGCGCTTTTCCACGCCGGGATGGCGATGGGGAAGTTCCACGGCGCGATCAGGCCGAACACGCCGAGCGGTTCGCGATAGGTCGTGACCTCCACGCCCGCGCGCGTGGAATCGACGTTGTCGCCGGTGCGGCGCAATGCTTCGCCGGCGAAGAACTTGAACAGCCGCCCGGCGCGGGCGACTTCGCCAATACCTTCGGGTACGGTTTTGCCCTCTTCACGCGACAGCAGACGGCCGAGTTCCTCGCGACGCGCCAGAATCGTCGTGCCGGCGCGGTCGAGCACGTCCGAACGCACTTCCGGGCTCGCCTGCGACCAGGCGGGAAACGCTTCGGTGGCCGCGGTAATAGCCGCCCGCATCGCCGTGCCATCGTCATTGGGCGCGCGGGCGACAACGTCCGTCGTGTCGGAAGGATTGAGGCTTTCGATGCCGGAACTCGTCCCGACCCATTCGCCGCCGATCAGATGTCTTAAAGAGAGAGTTTCGCTCACGATTTGACCTCCGCGCCGGTCGCGCGCCCTCGCAGCAACCCGCGCGCCCCGAGATTGCACATAAGATCGCCCACCCCAAACGTCCAGGGCGGCGCGCTATCGCAGTGCGTCACCTTGTTCTCCAGAACGCCGAGCTTCTCCGACGATACCCGGACGATATCGCCCAGTTTGTGGGTAAATCCGCTGCCCGAGGCATCGCGGTCGTCGGTAGGGGCGAACATCGTGCCGAGAAACAGCGCAAATCCGTCGGGGTATTGGTGGTGCCTGCAGAGCGTCTGGCCGACAAGTTCGAGCGGGTCGCGGCTGATTTCGCTCATCGAGCTTTGCCCTTCCAGCCGGTAGTTGTCCTCGCCGATCACTTCGAGCCGGACCACGGCCTTGCGCACATCTTCGAGAGAGAAGGTGTCGTCGAACAGGCGAATGAAGGGGCCGATGGCGCAGGAGGCGTTGTTGTCCTTTGCCTTGCCCAGCAGCAGCGCGCTGCGTCCCTCGATGCAACGCAGGTTGACGTCGTTTCCGAGCGAGGCGCCAAGCGTGCGCCCGTTGCGGTCGCACACCAGCACGATCTCCGGCTCGGGATTGTTCCACACCGAATCCGAACGAATCCCGATCCAGTCGCCCCAGCCGACCGAGGACAAGGTTGGCGCCTTGGTGAAGACCTCGGCGTCGGGGCCGATGGCGACTTCGAGGTATTGCGACCACAAGCCGTCGGCGATCAACGCCTCTTTGAGCTTCTTGGCTTCCGGCGATCCGGGCTTGACGGAACGGATGTCCGTCCCCACCCGGTCGCGCAACGCGGCGCGGATGGCGTCGGCGCGGCTTGCTTCGCCGCGGGCGCGTTCTTCGATCACCCGCTCGACGGCGGATACGGCGAACGTCACGCCGGCCGCCTTGATGCATTGCAGGTCGATGGGCGCCAGCAGACGAAGCCGATCCGCCGAACCGTCCCAGGCGCGGCGCCATTCAAAATCGTCGAGCGGGCCGAGATCGCAACCGCCCTGCACCGGAGATTTGTCCCAGTCGCCGAGGAAATGCGCCACCGTCGGCGCCACCGCCGAAATATCCCGGATGCGCCCACCCGTCACCAGGACCGGCGTCGGCCCTTCAGACGTCCGTATGCGGCCGAGAAGCGTTGCCTCCCGCCAATCGTGCGGCAGATGTTCGATCATGTGCCCGCCATTACCCGTTACGCGCGCGCTTCGCCAATCTTTTCGCGACGGCGTTTGAACCCGCTACCGTCAAAGCTCGGACTTGCGCTGTCAAGAATAGTGTTCGCTCAGCCCACCTTCAACAGGCCGGCCGACTGGCGTTTCACCAAGGAATAGGTGACGAGATGGTCGACCGGCTTCGGGTCGGCGCCGCTTTTGCGATTCCGGATGATGCGGACGATCAGATCGATGGCGATTTCGGCCATGGCGGCAATCGGCTGATGGATCGTCGTCAGCTCCGGCCAGATCGTGGAGGCGATCGCCGTGTCGTCGAAGCCAACGACGGAAAGGTCCGCCGGCACGTCGAGACCCTTGCGGTGCGCCACCGAGACGGCGGCGGCGGCCATGTCGTCGTTGCTGGCAAAGATCGCCGTCGGAGCCGGACGCCGCGACAGCAGGTGCTCCGCCGCATCGAGGCCGGAGCGATAGCTGAAATAGCCCTGGACGGTCAGCGATTTGTCGCGAGCGATGCCGGCTTCGCGCAACGCCGCTTCGAAGCCGCGCTCGCGCTCACCGCTGGCGCTCAGATTGGGGTGGCCCCGGATGAAGCCGATGCGACGATGACCAAGCTCCAGCAGGTAATTCGTCATTTCGTAGGCGGCCGCATAATCGTTGATGCGAACGCAGGAAGCTTCCGCATTGAAGCGTCCGGTCGCCACGGCCACGGCGGGCAGACCGGCCTTCTTGAGTTCGGCCAGCACTTCCTCGGATTCGCACATGGGCGGCGGCAGGATCACGCCGGCCACGCCGCCATCGATCAGTTTGAGGACGGCGGCCTGCTCGGCCGCCGCACTGGTCGTCGTACATTTTTCCAGCACGATCTGCGCGCTCTTGCGGCTCGACTCATCGAGCGTGCCGACCAGGAATTCGCTGAGATACGCCGCGCTGGGATTGCTGTAGAGCAGCCCGATGCGGGCACCTTCCGCACCCGCCAAGCTGCGGGCGGCGAGATTCGGTGCGTAGTTCAGATCCTTGACCGCGGACATCACGGCGGCACGCGTCACGGCGCGCACGTTCTTCTCGCCGTTGACGACACGCGAGACGGTCATCGGCGACACGCCCGCGCGCTTCGCCACGTCATGGATCGTCACCGCGCCGCGATTCTTGCGGCCTGATTTCTGGGCGGCTTTCGAGGAATCGTCCGTGGTGCTCATGCGCGATTGGTACACATCACCGGGAACAAAAAGCAATTTTGACCGGACCGTTCATTCGGCCGATTCTGCAAGGCAGGCAGCGCCGTATATACGCCACCGTGTCCGCAGCGTCCCCTACAAATCCACGCCCCGGGCCAGGCCGTCCAAGGATATCCTTAACACATTGACTTAATTAAGCTTTACAACATCCCCGCGCGCCGGCGGGTTGCCGCCCGCAATGGTCGCCACAGCGACCTTGTCGTGGACGGTCTGGACTTGGATGACGCCGACCTCGTCCATGATCACATCAAGGACCACCCCCGTCGACGGATCGGTCAGCGCCCTGTTCTTGCGATAGACGTGCAGCATCATGCCTTGCCGGATACCCTGGTCGGCACCCGCGGTGATGTAGACATTGCCGCCGTCGCTTTCGATCACCAACGCCGACCAGGGAACCTTCGCCATGGCCACGGCGATCTGGCCGACGCTTTTCTGTATGGCGTCCTGGAGAGCCTCGCCGAGGGGCGTCTTGAGGAAACCGCCGCCATTCCAGTCATAGCCGCCGGCGTGCCCTTGCACCTGCAGCGTGCTCGCCGACGCTCGCCCCTTGGCTGTTCCCGTGTAGAGGATCTGGCCGGTTGTGGTGTCGATGACGCGCAGGCTGATCTCCACCACGGCCGTCTGCGAGTTCAAGCCCAGCGCGCCACCGCCCAGAAATGGAAGCCCGCCGACACCGAGCGTGCTGCCGCTTGTGGCGGGCTCGAACTTGGTGACAGTTCCTTTGACGATGGCGCTGGCGCCCAGGAAACGACCCGCCGGCGCCGCCGTTTCGGCGTTCACGGCGCCGCCCGCGGCGAGTTGCTGTTCCGACTGCACCTCCGTCATCGCCGCGCGCTCAACGACGACGAAACGGCCGTCCTTCAGCAGGGCGTTCACCAGGAGTGCCGCCAGCTCTTCCGGTGTCGCGCCGCCTTGAACCAGTTCCGGCGCCTCGAACCCGATCACGGAGACGCTTTTCTTCGGGCCGCCGAAAGGTGCGTCGTTCTGTGCTTGTGCCTGGATTGAACCGACGGAGGCGAGCACGAAGCCAGCCGCCATCAAAGTCGCCATAAGGCGATGCGTTGCGAAAAACACCCCCAAACCTCCGTGCTTTTCTGCATGCGGATTAGACGCCGATCCCGGCGTTCTGGCAAAGACAGTTTGGCAGCCGCTCGCCGAACGCTTTTATTCTTTATGATGAGGGGGTTGGCGGTCCGCCAGGACTTCAGCAGATCAAAAGGCCGGCCGTGAGCCATCGTCAAGCAGCCGCCGCATGCGCGACGCCCGGCCAGTGCCGTGCACGGCGTCGGCAAGCGTGTAGCGCTCAAGCGCCGTAAGAAACGCCGCGAGAGCCTCCTCCAGCGGCCGGCGCAGTCCACAGGCCGCCGTCACCACACAGACGTTACGTTTGCGGTCAAAGCAGTCGACCAGCGCGAAACCGTCTTCCGTCATGCGGACCACCTCGCCGATGTTGATCTCGGTCGGTCTCTTCGCAAGCTTTAGCCCGCCCTTGCGACCGCGGACGCTTTCGACGAACCCGGCCTGTATCAGCGTCTGCGCCACCTTCACAAGATGATTGCGGGAGATGCGATAGCGTCGCGCGACCTCCGCGATGGTGTGGAGATCGTCGGGCTCCAGCGCCAGCAGCATCAGCAGGCGCAAGGCAAAGTCCGTATGCAGCGTCAGGCGCAATTATCACCTCCTACAACTCCGCCGATGATAGCGAAGGGCACAGCGAACGAACACGGCGGACGACAATCCGCCCGCCATGCCCGTTGTGCCATTACGGCCCTTCGGCCGTCCGTGCGGCAAAGTGAGGCAACAGCGGCCGGAGCTTCAGCAGAAAGTCAAACGCCATCAGCACCGCGCCCGCGGCGAACACCACATCGCCGGGCATCCGCATCCACTGCCAGAATGTCGTGGTCTGGTAGAACTCCATGCTGCGGGCATATGCCAGACCGTGCTCGTAGACGGCGGCAAGTTGCGGCCATCCGATGGGGAAGAAGTTCAGCACGATCCACATCACCAGTCCGGCATTGTAAAGCCAGAACGCCCAACGTCCGAGCGTCTCGCTGAACGGCGCACGATCTCCCGCCATATATCTGAGGCAGAAATAGACCAGCCCGAGTCCGAGCAGCCCGAAGGCGCCGAACAACGCGGTGTGCGCGTGGTTCAGCGTCAGGAACGTTCCGTGCTCGTAATAGTTCACCAGCGGCGCATTGAGCGTGCCGCCGCCAAACACACCGGCGCCGACGAAGTTCCAGAACGCCGCGCCGATGATGTAGGTGTAGGCCAGTCCGTACTTGAAGTCCGCATGTCCCTTGATCAGCTGGCGCTGCTGGATCGCCTCCATGATCAGGAGTACGAGCGGCAGCACTTCGATGAAGGAGAACATCGTACCGAGCGGCACCCACATGCCGGGCTCGCCCGCCCAGTACATATGGTGGCCGGTGCCGAGCACGCCGCCAAGGAAGATCAGGATCAGTTCGAGATAGACCGCACGTTCCGCCAGCCGGCGCGATACCAGTCCCAACGCCATCAGCAGATAGGCGCTGATCGCCGAGGCGAAGAATTCGAAGGATTGCTCCACCCACAGATGGACCACCCACCAGCGCCAGAAGTCGGTGATGGTGAAGGACTTCTCGACGCCGGTGAGCGGGATCATGCCGAAGGCATAGAGCAGCGCGATGTTGGTCGTGGACGCCCAGATCAGATGTTCAAGGCGGATGCGGCCGGTCCAGAACTCGCCGGTTGCCTTCCAGAGGCTGTCTTTCGTGGGCCACAGCGCGCGGAAGACGAGCAGGCTCCAGATCACAAGCCCCGCGAAGAACCCGATCTGCCACGCGCGACCGAGTTCAATGTAGGAAAGCCCCTGATTACCGAACCAGAACCAGCCTTCCTTGATGTAGCCCATCAGACCGAAATAATTGCCGGCCAGTGCGCCCACCACGATGAACACCGTGACGTAGAACAGCACGTCGACCAGAAAACCCTGGCATTTCGCCTCGCGCCCGGAGATGGCGGGCGCAAGAAACAGCGCGCCTCCGATCCACGACACGCCGATCCAGACGATAGGCGACTGGATATGAACCGAACGCAGGAAGCTGAACGGAAGATACTTGTCGATGGGGATGCCGTAGAAGGCCGTGCGTTCGGTGTAGTAATGCGCCATCAGCGCGCCCACCAAGATTTGCAGCAGGAACACCGCCGCGACGACGATAAAATACTTGCCGACCTTGCGCTGGCTTGGCGTCAGGGTGCGGAACTTGACGAGGACCGGATCCATGGGCCCGTTGTCGTGTTCGTTCAGATAGCGCTGATAGATGTAGATGACCGCGCCGAACATGAAGAAGGTGAAACAGAAGCTCACCCAGGTCCAGATGAAGGTGGATGTGGTCGGCGTGTTGCCGACCAGCGGCTCGTACGGCCAGTTCTGCGTCCAGGATGCCGTCGAGCCGGGCCTGCGCGCCACCGTGGTCAGCGCGGAATAGATGAGGAATCCCGCCGTATCGCTCGCCCTTTGCGCATCAAGACTATAGGCCCTGGTATAGCCTTTCACGAAATTGTCGTGCTGCAGCTGGCCGGCGATCTGTTTTTTCAGACTCGTGATCGCGGATGCCAGCGCGAAAGGAATCACCGTTTCCTGCTTCGTCAGATCAACGCCTTGCAGGTCGGCCTGCATCGCCGAACGGACGCCCATCTTGTGTTCGGAGTTCAGAACGGAGAACGACTCGCCGTATTCCCGGCGCGCGATATTTTCCTGGGTGAGCGTCCCGAGCTTGACCAGCGCATCCGCGGTGTAATCTTCGCCGAAATAGGACCCCATGCCGTACAGGCTGCCATAGTCCATCAGGTCGGCGCGCTGAAACCCCTGTTTGCCGCGATAGATTTCGGCTTGGGTGAGCACGACGGCGCCGCCCTCGGTGACGAAGCGGTCGGGCTGCGGCGGCGCCTGTTCGTAGGTCAGCACGGTCGTCCAGCCGAGCACGCCGAACGTCCCGATGGCGACTGCGAGCAAGACCCATTTCAAGATGTTGCCGACTTTATCTTCAGCGGCAGGATTCGCGGAGTGCGCTGGCATTTCTCTTCCCCCGATTGCGATTGATGGTCAACCGTCGTTGCGGTGCAAAACACGACTCGCACACCGAACGGAGTTATATATGCATTTTTAATACTTGTATTCCCTATGACATCCTGCCGCGGCCGGCCGCCGGCCGCGCGCCGTTAGACTGCCTCCCGGAAGCAGGCACGCCGACGACGGTGCCACAGGGGGAGGTTCGTGATGCTAAGACGCACTTTTCTATTGGCTTCGGCCGCGACAGCCGCCACAACTTCGTTCTTGGCCATGACCGACTTCGCAGAAGCCCTGCCGATGGAAATGCCGTTGCTGGCGCCGTGGAAAGGCCCGCATGGCGGCGTGCCTGCATTTGGGAATGTGAAGGTCGCCGACTTCAAGCCGGCACTGCTGAAGGGCATCGACGAGAACCGTGCCGAGATCGCGAAGATCGCCGCGAACACGGCCCCGCCAAGTTTCGAGAACACGATTGCCGCGCTAGAGGACGCCGGCCGGCCGCTGCAGCGGGTCAAGGCGGTTTACAACATCTATACCTCGACGATGAACGACGAGCCGATGCGCGCCGTCGAGAAGGAGATGTCGCCGGTCCTTGCCGCCTTCTCCGACGAAGTCGTACAGAACGCCGCGCTCTTCGCCCGGGTACAGGCCGTGTACGAGACCCGCGAAACCGCGGGCCTGACGCCGGAGCAGCAGCGTCTTGTCTGGGTCGTCTATCGCGCCTTCGCGCGCCACGGCGCCGCGCTCGGCGAGGCGGACAAGGCCCGATTGGCCGATATCAACAAGCGGCTTGCCGGACTCTATACGACGTTCAGCCAGAACGAGCTGGGCGACGAGGAAGACCATTGGCTGATCCTCGAAGAATCCGATCTCGATGGCCTGCCGGATTGGCTGCGCGCTTCGTCCGCGGCGGCAGCCGAGGAAAAAGGCCAGAAGGGCAAATGGCTGATCGCCAACACGCGTTCGGCGATGGAGCCCTTCCTCACCTACTCGACACGCCGCGACTTGCGCGAAAAGGCGTTCCGCATGTGGACGTCCCGCGGCGACAACAACGACGCGCATGACAACAATGCGACGATCACCGAAATCCTGCAGTTGCGTGCTGAAAAGGCCAAATTGCTGGGCTTTCCGACTTTCGCACACTGGGTCACCGACGATCAGATGGCGAAGACCCCCGACGCTGTCATGGATCTGCTGATGAAAGTGTGGGCGCCGGCTGTGGGACGCGTCCGTGAGGAAGTCGCCGATATGCAGCAGGTCGCCGACGCCGAAGGAAGCGGAATCAAGATCGCGCCCTGGGATTATCGCCATTACGCCGAGAAAGTGCGCAGCGCGAAATACGATCTCGACGAGAACCAGATCAAGCCGTATCTGCAGCTCGACAAGATTCGCGAAGGCATGTTCTGGGCGGCGGGCCGGCTTTACGGGCTCGAATTCGTCGAAGTGCACGACCTGCCCGCCTATCAAAAGGACGTGCGCGTCTACGAGGTGCGCAGGCACGGCAAGCCGTGCGGCCTGATGTACTACGATCCCTATGCGCGGGCCGGCAAACAGTCCGGCGCCTGGATGAACGAATACCGCACCCAGGAGCGCTTCCGCGCCGCCGTCATGCCAATCGTCTCCAACAACCTCAATTTCGTGAAGGCGGCGCCCGGCGAACCGATCCTGATTTCCTGGGACGACGCGGTCACCATGTTCCACGAATTCGGCCACGCCCTGCACGGCCTGAATTCGAACGTGAACTACCCCACGCTGGCCGGCGCCAATACCGTGCCCGACTTCGTGGAGTTCCCAAGCCAGCTCAACGAACACTGGCTCCCGACGCACGAGGTGCTGTCGCGCTTTGCCCGACACTACAAGACCGGTGAGCCGATGCCGGATTCACTGGCGGCCAAGATCAAGAAGGCGCACACCTTCAACAAGGGCTTCGACACCGTCGAATACCTCGCCTCGGCCATCATCGACATGAAGGTGCACCTGGCAGGCGCGACGAAGATCGATCCGCGCGCCTTCGAAGTTGCGGCCTTGAAAGAGGTCGGCATGCCGGAAGAAATCGTCATGCGCCATCGCATGCCGCACTTCGGGCACATCTTTTCGGGCGAGGGATATGCGGCGGGCTACTACGATTACATCTGGGCGGACACGCTGGTTGCCGATGCGGCGGAGGCGTTCGAGGAAGCACCCGGCGGTTTCTACGACAAGGCGCTTGCCAGGAAGCTCTATGACGACATCATCAGCCGCGGCAACACGGTCGATGCCGGCGAGGCCTATCGCAAGTTCCGCGGCCGCGACGCCACCGTCGATGCGCTGATGCGCGACAGGGGATTTCCGGCGCCAATCAAGGCGTGACGCTAATTCTGGCGGGCTTCCGGCGCGGGCGCTCCCATGGCGGCCGAGCAGGCGGTAATGCCGTGGCCCCTGAAGAACGCCATGTCGAACATTTTATCGGGCGGAGAAAAATCGCCGGTCATCGTGATCGTGTCGCCTTCCACGCAGGGGATAAGGCCCATCATGGAAGCATTGATCGCGGTCTTGCCGCATAAGGGCTCCGGGAGATCGAGATAGAAGAACGTCTGCATCTCGGCTTGCGGCTCCTCCCGCATGCTTTGCAGCGAGCGGATCTTTCCGGTCAGCGTCATGACGCCGGCCTTCGTGCAGACTTCCGGTTTTGGCTTGTCCGACTCCGCTGCCGCCATTTGAGCCGTCAGACCAACTGCGAAGACGATCGCCAGCCCCGCTCGCCCGGTCTTTTTGCTGATGCGCATGGGAACCCAACCGGCTCGTGCCACGGCGGAGAAATTATCACGCCGGCGCGCGGCAAACCAGCAGCCGCCTTATGTCTCCCGCCCGCTGCCGGATGTGTCGCGGCAGGTTTTGCGGATCAGAGGCGTTCCAAGCGCGCAGCGAGGATACCCGGCTTGCCTTCGACATAAGGAATGTCGTGCCGAAGCGAGGCATAGAGATTGTGATCCCCGCGAACGCCGAAGCGGCGAACGCTGACAGCCTCGAACTCCGGGGCAAACAGCCCAACCACATTTTCGTCCAGCGAATGCGGCTCGGTCGGTGTCGGCGCGTGGCCGATTTCAACGATCAGCAGAATTCGGCCGGCGGGCGCGGTCACCCGTTTGATCTCCCGGACGGTCGCCGCAACATCGTCGACGTGATCCAGACTGTTGAAGGTCGAGACGCTGTCGAAATGTCCGTCCGGATAGGGGATGGCCTCGGACGAGGCGGCGCAATAGGTCATCGCCTGATTGTCTTCGACGAGCTTGCGATAGCGGTCGGCCAGCGGATCGAGCCCGACGCGTTCGCGCGCGCAGTTCGCCCATTCGAGGCTCCCACAGGGCCCGCAACCGATATCGAGAACGGCGGCGCCCGCGTAATCGTCCGTGCTCAGCCCGAAGAAGGTCGTAAAGAAGAATTCGTAATGCGCGCGCTCGTGTTCCAGTTTCGCCCGGTCGCGGGCGATGGGCGCCGTGACGCCCCGCCAGTAGCGCAGCTCGTGATATTCCTTGAAGCGTTTGCGGGCCTGTACGGGCAGGACGGAAAGCGCCGAATTCACCACGACCTTTGCGCCGGGTTTCAGAACCTCGAGCATCCCGCATCCTTTCTTGCACAGGCCTTGCGTGCCAAAACGGACCAACTCCGCCGGCTGCGCTGATGTGAAGCAAGGCTGGGGCCAGAGGACGCCGCTCCGCGCGGCGCCCGGGCGACCCGGAGCAGCACCAGAGGCTTTGGCACAATCATGCGAACGGCTTTATGATTCCGTGTAGGGGCCGAAGATACGGAACTTCTTCACGGCCCATAATGCGCCGACGATCAGCATGAGGACGGTCGCCAGCAGAAGCCATTCCAGGCTCTTCGCGACATGAAGCGTGTGGACGAAGGTGGCGGTCAGCACGCCCGGCAAAAGAAGCATCGGCGCCCAAACCAAAGCCGATGACATGTTCGCGATCCAGAACCGGACCGTCGGCATTTTGGATATTCCCGCCACCAGCGGAACGACGGCACGGAACGGTCCGAAGAACCTGCCGATGAAAACACTTTTGCCGCCGTGGCGTTCAAAAAAGGCGTGTCCTCTCTGCAGAATCTCGGGATGACGCGTGAAGGGCCAGACCCGCTCGACCAGATGACCGTAGCGATGCCCCAGCCAAAACGAGATCGCATCTCCCGTGGTCGCACCGGCGATGCAGCCGATCAGCAGCGGCCAGACATGGAGCGTACCGCTGGGGATAAAGGCCCCGGCCGCCAGCATGATGGCCGTGCCGGGGATTAAAAGACTCACAAAGGCGAACGATTCGCCGAACGAGACCGCAAACATGATCGGTCCGGCCCAGACCGCATGCCGGCCAATAAACGCGATGATGTCATGGATCATCCGGCACAGATAAACTGTCTGCTTGCCCCATGGCAATGGGACCGCACAGGGGCCGCGGCGGCCGACTTGCCAAGCTGACGCCGCGCGAAGGCTGGTGTTCCGGATCGGACTTGAACCAGAACGCCCGTGACGGCAACAGATTTTCGTCGACAGGGCACAACGATAACACACTGTTTTATAGTGAGATTATCCATTTCCGCGGTACGCCGTGTGAGACGGCGTGTGACAGCGCGCCTCTATTCAGACCTCATATCTTCACGGAAGAGCAATGTCTGATTTCCGGCCGTTCGGCGCGATCGTGATCGCCTCGCAGTTTCGCGAAACGGCTCTGGCAAGGCGGCCTATTTGACGACCTCGTTTGCCCGCTCGCTTCAAAACAGATGGGTAATTCTGTACTATGAGACGGTCGTGCGGAATTCACGCAGGAGGTGAAGATGCCGGAAAAATCGAGCGCAGTTCGGGCACATAGAACGACGATGGTCGCCTTCTTGCTTCTCGTCGGCGTTGGCGCCTCGTTGACGCCCGTCTGCGCGGCAAAAGCTGCGGATGCACGGGCGGTCATGCTCGTCAACGGTACGCACACCGCGATGGTCGCATTGCAGCTAAAGGAATTCAGGGCGGACGCATGGCAAGCTGACGTGCTCAATCACAAGCCGCTGGGCATCAACAAGGAAATAGTCCTTCCACTGCCTGGGAATTCTCCGTGCTTCTACGACATCAAGGCGATGTTCGAGGACGGGCATCGCGTGATGAAAAAGCACGTCGACCTCTGCAAGTCTCCGGTTTTCAAGTTGACGGATTTCTAGCCGACGGTACGCGCTCCGCCTCTCTTGACCAGTCTACCGTGCAAACCGAACGCTAGCGCGTCTGCGGGGACGATGGCGTGCAGCCGGACGAGCCCGTCCGCGCGGCCAACATGCACAGCACACGCCTGTATGAGCCGAGAGTTCTGTCGATGTCCTGCGTATCGTCGGGCGACGTGACGCTCGCGGGCGGGGGCCCTAAACGGACATCCGCCTTCTCCATTCCGTCGACCGCATTGTCCATCGATTTGCGGCCGGCACTCGACAGTACCCAAGACAACGGAATGTCGGTTCGCGTATGGTTGCGAAATCGCAGCGTAACCGCGCAAAGCCGATAATCGCAGCTGATATCGCTGCCAGCCATTCCCGCGCGCCCGGGTGGCGGCCCCGAACCCCCGCCTTGCGCGGAGAGCTGCTCGATCAACGCCGACACGGCCCCCAGGCTGTCGAGAGAGTATGCCGCACGTTCGTCACGCGTGGACAACAATGCCCGCAGCGGCGACAGCATCTCGTTCCAGCTGTTATCCGCTGCGGTCGCGTCCTCGTCGCAGCCCGTATCGATCGAGTCGCGTGTGCACGGCTCCGATTGAATGACGATGACGACAAACACCGCTTTGCGCGCGGCATCCATCTGAGGGCTCTTGCCCGCCGGATAGGATAGCTGCTGGCCGATCAGGTTCTGGACCAGGCCTGACAGCAGCCAGGTGCCGGAATTCTCGAAATAGCCTCCGTCGACATAATGCCCGCCGCTGTAGCCGACGCGCCCCGCGGGTGTGAGATACGGAAACCGCGCGCTCACGATTGCCGCCGTGCTCAGCGGGATCTTGTCGTCCACCATGCGATCCTGCAACGTCAGGCGCTCGATCTGGCTCGGCGACGGTTTCACATAATCGAAGCTGCCTTCGTCGATCTGCGCCTGGTCGCGGAACGGCGTCGCCAGACCGGTGACGCGCACCGTCGCGTAGGGAATGACCCGTCCGGTCCCGGCTTCCGTGGTGTTCAAGAAGAGATAGGGAACGGCATTCCGGGGCGCCGGCTGGCGGTAAAGGCTCATGGCCCTTTCCGACATTCTTGCGCCGTCGCACAGACCGCAATCGCCGGTCGCCGCCTTTTGCCATGACGACTCCACCGCATATTCGATCGCACGGGAGCGGTCGAATTCTCCGATTGGCACCGGAATAAGGCGTTGCAGAGCATCCGGAAACAACATGGCGCCGAGCAGCGGCGAAAGAAGATCGGCGGAGAGAACCCCGCGTGCCCTTTCGACCATCGTTCCCGCCTTTTTTTGGCCGTCGAGATTGCAGCCGGGGTTCGGGAGGTTCTCTGCCTGATCGGCCACAAGGCCGGCGAATACCGCCGCGCCCACGCTGCCGCCGGAAACGCCGCTGATCGCCAGCGTATGCTGCGCGAAGGCCGGGCAACGTTCTTGAAGTGCCGCCAGAACCGACGCCGTGAAATAAGCGGCGCGGATGCCGCCCCCTTCGGTTGCGACAAGAAAGACCGGGTAATGATCGTATTGATTCCAATCCCGCCGGGTCGCGATCCAGCCAGCGAGATCGAGCTCCAGCCGGTGCTCGGTCTGGACGGCGGAAACCTGCTTTGAAGCCGCCGCAGACGAGGACGTAGACGTCGGCGCGTCGGCGACCCGCAATTCGTGATTATCGTTCAGATCGAATCCCGCGAAGGTGGCTCCAGCGATGAGCAAAATCGTGAGTATCGGAATCCGCGTCACGTGCGACAGGTAGGCCAGCGGAAAGAACAGGATCGCACTGCTGGTACCCCACAAGAGTATGATCGCGACAGGTCCGATCCATTGCGTGGTCCAGACGTGGTGCAGGTCAACAAAAAACAGGAAGATCGCGATACCGATGATAAACAACCCGCCGATAAACCGCCGCCAACGCGTGTCGAGAGCAACCAGCCTAGCCGCAGCGCCCATGAATCTCCTGCCGACGCTTTTGGACTCGCGCGGCATCCCCGCCGGTGCGAATGCACTTCCGGAGCCAAGGCTTGCTGCAAGACCTATGAAGACGTAGACGCTGGCAATCGCCCAAACCCACACGATTTCCGTCTGGGACAAATTGAGGTTGGGACGCAGATAGGCGTCGAGCAGCTGTCCCGCCAGCGCGACACCCAGACCGGTCGAGGCCAGCGGCGGCAGCCAGCGCCGGATTGCTCGCATCACGGCGTAGCCGCTGCCGAGATTTGGCGCGGTAAGATCGAGAAAGATTGCGACCGCCAACCGCGCCGCGATGCAACTCACAAAAAGAGAAAGCACTTCGGCGATCACCAGCAGCGGCGACAACATCGAAACGGCATACGGCGCAGCCTTTATGTATGGCGCATATCGCATGATCGGAGCGCCGGAAGCGTCGTGAACGAACTTCCCAAGCGGGCCATCGGGCGACGAACCGTCATCGAACGCGCCGACAAAGGCGCTGACATAGCGTTCGAGCGCGTGATACGCGGTGCCGCTGGCGTCCTGAAAGACGCCCAGGACCGCGCCCGCGAACATGAGCGCGAGAACAAGCGGAAAAAGCGCAAATCCCCAGCGCAACAGAACCGAAGGCTTTCCGGTCGCGTAAGCCGGCGTATGCGGCCCCTTCGCAAGGGAGGCGACGGCGACACCGATTGCGACGTAGGCGAGCCCCGCGACGCCGGCGATGACGCGCAACCCGCCAGAGGCGAGAGCATTCGGGTCCAAGGCAAGCAGCAGGATCGGCAATCCCGTTGCCACGCCGATCGACAGAGCCAGCGCACGCGGCAATAGATGCGCCAGCAAGTGCGCCTTTCCCAGACGGTCGTATAAATCTGGCGACACGAGCTCGATGATCGCCTCGCCGGTGAAGCGGACGGTTGCGCATGCCAGCACCAGCGCAACCGCGATCACCACCAGTTGATGCGGCTGGTCGATGACCGAATAGCGCAGAGCCTCGCGCATGGACCCGGGGATGGCCAAATCCGACAACACGACGACCAGAAAAAGCGTGACCAGCAGAGGAACGCGCGTCAGAAGGACGATATAGGACATCGGCCCCAGGGTACGAAGGGATGCGATATCTTTCGGCTCGTCCATCTCTTTCGACTCTGCCACCACCCCCTCCAACGAATTGTGCGGCGCTGCATGATACGCACCGCCCACCAGCGGCCGGTGCTCACTTCACCGCCTGTCTGACCTCCTGTGCAATCTGCTGCGCTTGTTGCGCGACCTGCCGTGCCTGGGCGAGTTCGTTCTGGAGCCGCCGGATATCGAAATGCCGCATGACAAACCGGTAGACCGCGTAGCAGATCAGCGCAAAGGCGATCATCCGGATACGGAATACCCACTCGTTGGGCAGAGCCGCGGCCAGCCCATGGACATAGCTATAGGCATCCGACAAGAAACGCATGAAATCCGCGCTCGACTGCGGCGCCTGCGGGGCCGTCGGGATCGGATTGCCCGGCGTCCCCGGCTTTATGACCGTCGACCATGGGCCGGCCTGCACCCAGGCGATGGCGTCGCGCGCTTCGGTGAGAGCGAGGATCACGGCGCTTGCACCTGCCGCCAGCCCGGGACGGCCTTTCGCAATGACGCCTTTCAGCATGTTGACCGCCAACTCGCCGCCGGCACCGGCGCTCGGCGCGGACGGCGCAACGGACGGCGGCGCGACCGGTGGTGGCGAGACAGGTGGTGAAGCAGGTGGCGAAACAACAGACGGCATCACCCGTGGCGGCGCCTTGGGTCGTGGCACGGCAGGCATCGGCTCGTCCGCGGTCGCGGATGCGGACGAGACCGGAGACGTCACCGGAATGTCCTCCAGCGCCGTGCGCGTCACCGGCCCGACGACACCGTCGACTTTCATGTCGTGGGCTTCCTGGAACGCCTTGACGGCCGCGTCGGTTGGCGCATCGAAGATGCCGCTTTCGGCGACACGGATGCCGGCGCGCGTCAGGCGTTCCTGCAGCCAGCTGACATCGGGCCCCGTCATGGGCGGCGTTTTCAGGCGAAGCTGCCGGCGCGGCGTCCCTTCGGCAGGAACCTTCACGGGAACCGTAAAAGCAAGCGCATCCGGCGTGATCGCCAGACCACGAACGGAGAGCGGCAGGCGGAGCTTCCAGTTGCCCGCTTGGATGATCTGCTTGAACGCGTCCATACGGTAGACGGTCTTGTGCAGCAAAGCGTTGGGGTACGTGGCAAGCCAATCCCGTCGCGTATCGACATAATGCGCCATCCAGGTGTCTTCGCCGATATCGCGAAGCTCGCCGAACTGCTGGCGCGTGCGGTCGCGCACGCGCGCCCACGAGCCATGCACCGTGCTGTCATAGACGATGGTGGCGCCGAGCGCCGATTGCGCGCCCAATGCGTCCGCCGACCGCATGGCGGGTTCCCAATAGACGCGATCGAAGAAGACGTCCTGCACGTCCTGCATGACGAGGTCGTCGCCCGCGTCCTTCAGCAGACCGCGAAACGCCAGATCATGATCCAGCGACGCGTCGCACGCTTCGAGCTTCGGAAGATAGGAACGAAAATCCGCGCTGAATTGCCCGTCGGAGCGTTGGCAGTAGTCCTGGATCAGCAGAAAGAGATTGCCGCTCGCCAGCGTCGTCTGCGACCGCCCGTAGGTGAGCAGGCCGGTATCGCCGGGCAAGAGGGTAACGTTCCCGTAGTCGCCTCGAACCGAGCCGGTTTCGAACACATTTACAATCGCCTGTGCAGCTGCTTTCTGCAGCGCCGCCAATTGCATGCGGGCCCCCACCGGCCAACGGAAGGTTGAGGATACCGCAGATTGAGCGGAAAATGAAATTTAACATTAACGCGACAGTAGCGTGCTGAAGATATTGGAGAAAAGCGGCCAGGCGATGAGGCGCGCTCGTTTGTGAGACGAATAGCGAAAGCATGCCGAATGGCTGAGATCGCCGACACCAGCGGACGGAACCACCAAGTCGCAGCTGCAGGTCGTGCGGCGCAGCTTGGTGCCCCCGGCCGGACTTGAACCAGCATGCCCGTGAAGCCAACAGATTTTGAGTCTGATTTGTTCGAGATTCCTCGACTTTCCTCAAAATGCCTCAAGGTTCTCATCACGCTGAAAATGCTGATAAATATACTCCATTTCGTTTCTGCAA
>VFSW01000745.1_pt1 | contig 48193 bp, 40 predicted proteins | sample 5358111 | NCBI WGS metagenome assembly VFSW01 (sample SAMN11554181, study PRJNA540505) | mine drainage metagenome | isolation source: sediment from site ElyBrook_90M | place: USA: Ely Copper Mine, Vershire, VT | collected 2017 | reverse complement strand
GGTTGGGGTGGAGGACAGGTTTTGACGGTAAAGTTCCAAGTGAAGTCATTTGCCATGTAATTGGGTGGTATGGCGAGGTCAGAGACTCCGTTAGCACCACCTTTGATCGTTGCCAGATACGAACCTGCGTTCAGCGAATTAAGCGGCGTAAAGGTAGCAGTAGTGCCGGTGGAAGCATCAAGAACCACAGATGCTGCTGTGACGGGAGTTAAAGCAGGTTCCGGTCCGGTCATGGTAAAAGTTGCTGTGTTGACTGAGAGTGGATCCATCCGAAATCCTGAAGCAACAGCGAAGGTTGCATTGATCCCCTGGATGCTACAGTTGTTAATGGTGCCGTCAACGGAAGGGTTGGTTGAAAGAACCGAGACGACTTTCGGCTGGACTGCTGCTGAAGTGGTAAAGGTCCATACATAGTTGCTTGCAGCAGGCAAAGGGGCTTGATTGCCGGCCAGTTGATTGCCTGCCAGATCCGTGGCTGCCGTGGTGATGGTGCCGGTATAGGTTGTGTTGGCAGCAAGCACCGCTGCAGGCGTAAAGACTGCGGTTCTGGAACCGACTACGTAACTTACCGTGCCGGCGGGTGAAACACAAGGCGACGTACAGGTTACCGTGAAGCTTGTTGCTGTGATTGTTGCAGGTGCCATGTCTTCACTAAAGATTGCGGTAATCGTGGTATTGGCGGGCACGCTGAGCGTCGGACCAGGATTTGTCGTGGCAGGGGCGGTAAGCGTGACACTGGGCTTTGTCGTATCCGGTGCCAAACCCGTCGTGAAGTGCCAAATGTAGGGGGTTGCCAATGCAAGGCCCGTGGCCAAGCTTTTGGCACCGGTGATGGTACCGGTATAGAGCGTCAAGGGAGCAAGGTCTGCTGCCGAGGTGAAGGTGGCGATTCGGTTTGTACTGTCAAGAGCCACAGTTCCAGTGGCGTTGGCGCAAGGTGATGCACAGGTTATGGTAAAGCTGGCGGCACCGGTGATTGGAGCCATGGGTTCGCTGAACAAAGCAGTGATAATGGTACTATTGACAGGCACGCCAGTGGCATTATTGACTGGGGCAACGGCCGTTACCGTGGGTGCCAGAACGGCAATGCTGCCGATGCCAAGGATTGGGTCGCGCCCACCACCACCACACCCAACCGCCAAAGCGCTGAGGAGCAGGGCCATGGCCCATGTCAGGAATCTGGAATAACTTTTCAATTCGGTTTTCATTTGCATACCCTCTGTCATCAACTCCAGAAAATCATCGCATTAACGCGCGCTTCACAGTCGCAAGTGTCGCCTTTCGCTGCATCAAGTTCTGTTCGGTAACGCACATATACGGATGATTTAGTGCGCTCTGATACAAAGCAGGCACGGGAGAGGGGCAAGACGTTGGAAATGTTGGAAGCGGGGTTAACCCATGAGTTTGGCGTAGGTCTCTCGGTCAGTCTCGTAACACCTACAGGAAATGGCTTCCAGACCGACGCGGTCAAGGACGATGATATCGCCGCGTTTGTAATGAATTAACTTGAGGTTTTGCAAAGACGTGGCTGCTTTGGTAACACCGACCCTGCGCACGCCCAGCATATAGGCCAGAAACTCGTGCGTGACATGGAACTTGTCCGAATGTGCCCGATCCTGCGTCATCAGCAGCCAACGCGCAAGACGGGCTTCCACCCTATGGAAGTGGTTACAAGCAGCGGTCTGCGCAAGTTGGGAAAATACGACACTGAGGTAGCGCTGCAATCCCTGTTGCAGGGCAGGGCTCTGTTTCAATTCGCGGCGAAACGATGCTGTTTTTATGCGCAGTGCTGCGCCAGCACCTTGCACCAGGACGTGTAGCGGACAGATATCAACGCCAAGGACGAGGGAAGCTCCAAACATTCCCTCGCTGCCGATCATTCCCACTTCCAGGCCTGCACTGCCATCAATCGGGGCAATCAGTGAAATGAAGCTTTGCGTGGGGAAATATACATGGCGAATGCGTTCGCCGGGTTCAGCCAGGACTTCGGCAAATATCAAATCAACCGGCTCGCAGGTTGCCAGCAAATGCTGGCGGAATTTGGGCGGTAACGCGGCCAGCAAACGGTTTGCAGAGGGAGCAGCAGGGCTGGATGACACTAAAAAGCCTCCGGTTGTTGGGCACGTCCACCGGAGCAGGTTGAGGGAAACTTTAATGATTGTCTGGACGGTAGCGCACAAAACCCCTGACAGACAATCGGGAAGCTACTGTGGAAGCAGGCGATCGAATTCCTTCTTGACCACCCCGTAGCATTCGCAGGCCCGTGCCTCCAGCCCGGCACGGTCAAGCACGGTGATGTGGCCACGGCTGTATTTTATCAAGCCCGCCTTTTGTACGTTGCCGGCGGCCTCTGTAACACCCTCGCGACGCACCCCCAGCATGTTGGCAATGAGCTCCTGCGTCATGACCAGTTCATTAGAGGACAAGCGATCGAAGCTTAGCAGCAGCCAGCGACAGAACTGCTGGTCCAGGGTGTGATGTCGGTTACACACCGCAGTTTGCGCCATTTGTGTGAGCAGAGCCTGGGTGTAGCGCAGCAGCAGACGTTGCATTGGGCCGGCGCGATAGAACTCGTCCTTCAGAAGCTGGCCCCTGAGTCGGTAAGCATGCCCCGCGCTTTGTACCACAGCCCGGCTGGGTGTGGTTTCTCCGCCCATGAAGAGGGAGACGCCGACAGTTCCCTCATTGCCGACCACGGATATTTCAGCCGATGAGCCGTCCTCCATGACGCACAGCAGGGACACGATCGAGTCGGTTGGAAAATAGACGTGGCGCATCTGAATGCCCGGCTCGTAGAGCGAATCGCCAAGAAGCATCGGGGCCAGTTCCAGATGGGGAAAAAGGCGCGCGTACTCCTCTGCCGGTAAGGCGGCAAGAAGGTTGTTTTGGCGCGGGTCGTGCGTGTTTGGCATCTGCAGGACCATTAAAGTATGGAGACAGCAAGGGTGATTTTACACCATGTGCAGGATCTAAGTGTACGGTAGCGTACAGAAGCAATCAGCAGGTTGGCAGACACTCCACCGATGGGGGGAAAAGAAAACCCAACATGGGGCGTCATGAACAACACCAAAGCTACTGTGCTTCTTGTCGAGGACGATCCTGTGGATGCCAAACTGATCCTGGATGTGCTTGATAACACAGCAAACAGCTTATTTCGTGTCGAGTGGGTAACCTCTCTTTCCGATGCAATTGCGCGATTGACCAGAGGAGAGGTCGATGTGGTTTTGCTTGACCTCACATTACCCGACGCTCAAGGCATCAAGTCGTTTAATCGTGTGTTTGAGGCTGCGCCCAATGCGCTGATTCTGGCACTAAGCGGAGCCGATGACGAAGACAACCTGCACCAGGCAACGCAGCACGGTGCCCTGGATTATTTTGTTAAAGACCATGTTGATGCGCACTGGTTGCCCAGAGCGTTGCGTTACGTTATTGAACACAAGTTTGCACAGGATGCGCTGCGTATCAGTGAATCGCGATTTCGTGCCATGAGCGACGTATCGCCACTGGGAATCTTTGTCTCAGATGCTCAAGGAAATTGTACCTATACCAATGCAGCGTACCAGAAGATATCCGGGCTGGGGTTTGAGCAAACGATTGGCACAAACTGGAGTTTGGCAATCCACCCAGAGGACAGGCAGCGCGTTCTTGCAGAATGGCACGACGCAATTCCTGGGCTGAAACCCTTTGAGTCCGAGGTCCGGTTTGTGCGTGAAGATGGAAGCATTGTTTGGGCCCGGATAAATGCTGCACCCATACGTGATGCTGCGATAACAGTCGGCCATGTGCATACAGTAGAGGACATCACCGAACGCAAGGCTACGGAATCGAGGCTGCAAGCTGTACAAGAAGCATTGTTTGACGAAAAGGAACGTGCCCAGGTTACGCTCAATTCCATAGGCGATGCTGTTTTGACCACCAGTCTTTTGGGCAGGGTGACCTATATGAATCAAGTGGCGGAATCAATGACAGGTTGGCCTTGTGCAGACGCGCTGGGGCGACCGATTACAGAGGTATTCAGGATTATTGATTTCGTGACAAGACAGCCCGTCGCTAACCCGGTACAACGAGCGATGGTGGAGAATCAGGTTGTGGGTCTTGCCGCGGACAGTGTCTTGGTTCGGCGCGACGGATCAGAACTCGGTATTGAGGATTCTGCTGCACCAATTCACAACCGGGAGGGCAAGGTTACCGGCGGCGTTATCGTTTTTCACGACGTGACCGAATCTCGGGGTATGGCGTCGAAGATGGCCCACCTTGCGCAGCACGATGTCCTTACGGGGTTACCAAATCGGACCCTGCTCGTTGAACGGTTTAATCATGCGATAGGGTTGGCGCAGCGCAACCAAAAACAGATTGCGCTGCTGTTTCTGGATCTGGATTATTTCAAAAACATCAACGACAGATTGGGTCATGTGATCGGGGATAGATTGCTTGTATCGGTAGCAAGACGTTTGGTCGAGTGTGTGCGTGCAACCGATACCGTATGTCGCCAGGGCGGCGACGAGTTTGTAATTCTCCTGACAGAAATCGAAAAGCCACAGGATGCGGCATTTGTTTCTGAAAAGTTGCTGACAATGTTCATGAAGCCGCACTTAATTGGCAAACACGAACTTCATATTACCTTGAGCATTGGCATCAGTATTTATCCAGAGGATGGTAATAACGTAGATGACATCATCCGTAATGCGGACACGGCGATGTATCACGCCAAAGCTTCTGGCCGCAATAGCTACCAGTTTTTCAGGGAGGATATGAATGCTCGCGCTGTCAACCGGGCGTTTGTTGAAAACGGTCTGCGTCGTGCGCTTAAACAGGGAGAGTTTCGCCTTCACTATCAGCCCAAAGTCAATCTGGCTACTGGCGCAATCACTGGTGCCGAGGCCCTGATTCGCTGGCAAGACCCGTATAGGGAACTCATCTTTCCGGGGCAATTCATCGCTATAGCCGAAGAATGCGGTTTGATCGTGCCTATTGGTCGATGGGTGCTGCGCGAGGCCTGCAGGCAAGTTCAGAGCTGGATTGATTCCGGCCTCCCGGCAGTCCCTGTTGCAGTTAACATTTCAGCGCTGGAATTCGAACACAAAAACTTTTTGGAGGGTGTTGCAGAGGTCCTGAAGGAGACCGGTTTGGCGTCGCGCTATCTTGAGCTTGAATTAACCGAAAGTATCCTGATGCGCGACATCGAATCCTCGATAACACTACTTGAAGCACTGAAGTCCCTGGGTGTGGGGGTGTCCATCGATGATTTTGGAACGGGCTATTCCAGCTTGAGTTATTTGAAGCGTTTTCAAATAGACACTTTAAAAATTGACCAGTCCTTTGTGCGCAATATCGAAACGGATGCTGACGACGCAATCATTGTTACTGCGATGATTGGAATGGTGAAAAACCTTCATCGATATGCCATTGCCGAAGGAATAGAAACCCCCGGGCAGCTTGCTTACCTTCAAGACAAGCAGTGCGACGAAGGACAGGGATTTTTGTTAAGCCATCCCCTGAAGACTGAGGATTTTTCAGCATTTCTTGTAAATGGCTGTGGCGGGCAAATCATGAAGTCGTTTATTCCCGAAGTAGCTCCGCTTGAAGGTGGCCTGCTTGATGGTTCTTTGAATTGATCGCTGGCAAAAATCTTTTCACGACGCTTTTCTGGCGGAGAAAACCGCTTCGTAGCAGCAAATGGCCACGAATCTTACCTGACGAAGAGCCGCCGCTGCGCTTGGAATTGTTCAGTGCCGAGCAGATGGCGCTGCATGGCAAAGTTTTTGCAACGACACACACGCTGGATCCGAAACGTGCGCCTGATCAGTTGCTGGCCCGGTTGGCTGCGAATGAAACCACACTGGTTGGAGTATGCAACCTTCTGACAGCAGCGGTTGCGGCAATGCATCGGATTACGCCGGCTGCCGAGTGGCTGCTGGACAATTTCTATCTCATCGAAGAGCAAATCCGCACAGCCAAGAGGCACCTGCCCAAGGGCTATAGCCTGGAACTTCCTCGTTTGGCGTCCGGACCCTCAATCGGGCGTCCGCGCGTGTATGACATTGCCCTGGAAATTATTGCGCATGGTGATGGCCGAGTGGATGGTGAAAGCCTAAGCCGCTTTGTAACGGCCTACCAGACTGTCACGGCACTCAAACTTGGCGAGCTGTGGGCTATTCCAATTATGCTGCGGCTTGCGGTCATCGAAAATCTTCGTCGTGTTGGCGTGCGGATTGCTGCCGGATGGGTTGATCGAAATCTGGCCGATTCCTGGGCGGATCGGATGACAGAGATTGCCGAGAAGGATCCAAAGAGCTTGATCCTCGTAATCTCGGACATGGCACGCTCAAATCCGCCGATGGCCAGCCCGTTTGTTGCCGAGCTTGCACGACGTTTGCAGGGGCGGGGCCCGTCGCTTGCTTTACCGCTAACCTGGATTGACCAAAGGCTTTCCGAGTCGGGACTGACCATTGCGCAACTGGTGCAAACGGAAAACCAGCAGCAGGCTGCCGACCAGGTCTCCATCAGCAACTGCATCGGGAGCCTGCGCGTCATGGGGGCGATGGACTGGCGCGATTTTGTCGAGGCCATGAGTGTTGTCGAGCAGACTTTGCGTGAAGATCCCATTGGCGTCTACACCAGGATGGATTTTGCCACCCGCGATCGCTATCGTCATGCAACGGAAAGAATAGCGAAGAAAAGCCGCCTTAGCGAGTGGCAGGTGGCCAGCAAGGCAATCGAATTGGCGCGTGCCGGTACGGCGGTGGACGGCATCACCGGAGCTGATGATCGTACGCGACACGTCGGGTTCTATCTCATTGACAAGGGCTTGTTCAAACTCGAACAAGCAGTACAGATCCGTCATTCAGTGCTGGAACGCTTGCAAAAAGCGATTCTACGCCACCCGTTGTTCTTTTATCTGGGCGGCATCATGCTGATTACCGGAACCGTTGCCGGAAGCCTGTTGGCGCAGGCACATGCCGAGGGAATTCCTGATCTCGCGTTGCCTCCTCTTGGCATACTGCTGTTGCTTGCGGCCAGCCAACTTTCTGTAGCACTGGTGAACTGGTTTGCAACGTTGCTGGTAGCACCGCAACCCTTGCCAAGAATGGACTTTTCCAACGGTGTTCCTGCAACATCGCGCACCCTGGTGGTGGTCCCCACCTTCCTTACCAGTGCACCGGAAATCGAGAATCTGGTGGAAGCGCTGGAAGTCAGGTTTCTGGCAAATCGTGATGAGCGTCTGCATTTTGGGTTGTTGACCGATTTTTGCGATGCAGCCAAAGAATCGCTTCCAGAGGATGGATCGTTGGTGCAACTGGCCCATGCCAGAATTGATGAGCTCAATCTCAAATATGGAAAGGGCCACGATAAAGTCAGGGGCGCCATCTTCTTTCTTTTCCATCGCCCAAGACGTTGGAACCCACAAGAGCAGGTCTGGATGGGCTATGAGCGCAAGCGCGGCAAGCTGGCGGATTTGAACGCCTTGTTGCGTGGTGGCCACCAGGATGCTTCTGGCAGCGGGTTTTCGCTGGTGGTTGGCGATACCGGAATTCTGTCAGGGGTGAAATACGTGATCACCCTTGATACGGATACACAGCTGCCGCGGGATGCTGCGCAACAATTTGTCGGGGCGCTGGCGCATCCGCTCAATCGTGCCCACTATGACGAAGACAGGCAGCGCGTTAGTGCAGGTTACGGCGTTTTACAGCCGCGCGTGGCCATCAGCCTTCCAGGGGTAAACCGTTCGCGCTATGCGCGGCTTTACGGTGGCGAGCCTGGCATTGATCCCTACACGCGCGCTGTCTCGGACGTTTATCAGGACCTGTTTGGAGAAGGTTCGTTCGTTGGCAAGGGGATTTACGACGTTGATGTGTTCGAAAAAACGCTTGATGGGCGTTTTCCCGAAAATCGTATCCTCAGCCACGATCTTCTCGAAGGTTGTTACGTGCGTTCCGGGCTTTTAAGCGATGTTGAGCTATATGAAGATTACCCGTCCCGTTACGAGCAGGACGTCAGCCGGCGTTATCGCTGGATACGCGGTGATTGGCAAATTGCGCAGTGGCTGTTGCCCCATGTGCCCGGCAACCAGACTGGAAAAGTGGCAAGCCGGCAAACCAATCCGCTCTCGCAACTGTCGCAATGGAAACTGTTTGACAATCTTCGCCGCAGCCTTGTACCAGTGGCTTTGACAGCATTGTTGCTGTCGGGATGGATCATGTCGGTACTTGGCATCATGCTGGTGCCCCACCTGTGCATTTCAATCCTGGACGCATTTAGGAAGCCAAAAGAGATGCTGCCAAGACAGCACTTTTCCGCCGTTGCACACGCCTTTTCCCGGCGCATGATGCAGTTCATATTCGAATTTTCCTGTCTTCCTTACGAAGCGTATTTCAGCCTGGATGCCATTGTCCGCACAGCCTGGCGGATGGTTGTAACACACAGGGGATTGCTGGAATGGAATCCGTCGTCAGAAGCGGGTAACAAGTCGGGTGGCCTGGAAGACGGCAGTCTTGCTTCAAGCATCCTGGCCATGTGGATTGCTCCAGTGATGGCGGCCGCAGATGCGGGCTACCTTGCAATATCCGCACCGGCCACGTTGTTGGTAGCCACACCGGTATTGATGTTGTGGTTTAGCTCCCCGGCAATTGCGTGGTGGATAAGCCGGCCCCTCGCGCGTCGCAAAACAACGTTGACGGTTGAACAAATGCATTTTCTGCGCACGCTGTCGCGAAGGACCTGGGCGTTCTTTGATAACTTTGTGGGCGCGGAAGACCATTGGTTGCCGCCTGACAACTATCAGGAGTATCGCACTGCCGCAATAGCGCACCGCACCTCGCCAACCAACATGGGGTTAGCGCTGCTCGCGAATCTGTCCGCCTATGATTTTGGCTATATATCTGGTGGACAACTCGTCAAGCGGACCACCGATACCCTGCATACCATGGAAGGGCTGGAACGGCATCGGGGTCACTTTTTTAACTGGTATGACACGCTAACGCTGCAGCCGTTGTTGCCGTTGTACATCTCTACAGTGGATAGCGGAAACCTGGCGGCGCATCTACTGACCCTGCGTGCCGGGCTCAATGCACTTCCAGATGACAAAATCCTGGGTCCACAGTTGTTTAATGGCCTTGACGATACCCTCAGGATTCTTGCAAAAACCATAGATGGCGTTGCTGCTGAACAGGTCAACACGTTTTGGAGCGAGCTGGAAAAGGTGTCCATTACCGCTCCTCTTATGGTCGCGGCAGTACGAGCGCATCTGTTACGGTTTGACTCGCTTGCAGCAAATCTCGTCTCCCAGGTTGCACCAGACAGTGAGTCGCTGGTGTGGGCGCAAGCCCTGGCCCGACAGGTCCGTGAAGGCCTGGACGAACTGGAAGCGTTTGAAAGCCTCGCTGAGATTCCCACCTTGAGCGAGCTTGCAAAGCTCAACACGGAAGGTGGCGTCCGTGCCAGAAACAGGATGGCGGCCATTGAAGGCATCGTGTTGCAATCGGAAAAGATGGCAACCATGGAGTACGACTTTCTGTATGACGAGACGCGCCAGTTGCTAACCATTGGTTATAACGTGGCTGAACGTCGCACAGACTCCGGGTACTACGACTTGCTGGCTTCCGAAGCCCGATTGTGTTGTTTTGTGGCTATTGCGCAGGGGCAATTGCCCCAGGACAGCTGGTTTGCACTGGGTCGCCTGCTGACCAGTGTTGGTGGAGAGCCTGTTCTTTTGTCGTGGAGCGGTTCGATGTTCGAGTACCTGATGCCGCTTCTGGTCATGCCAACTTATGAACACACCTTGCTTGACCAGACCTGCAAAGCAGCGGTGACAAGACAGATTGAGTATGGAAGGCAGAACAGGGTGCCTTGGGGCATGTCAGAATCCGGTTACAACACAGTGGATGTGCACCTTAATTACCAGTACCGGGCCTTTGGCGTGCCAGGCCTGGGATTAAAGCGTGGCCTGGCCGAGGATCTGGTCATTGCGCCTTATGCTTCAGCGCTTGCGTTGATGGTCGCGCCTAGGGAAGCTTGCCTCAATATGCAGCGGCTCTCAAACCAGGGGCTTGTCGGGCGGTTTGGATTTTATGAAGCAATTGATTACACGCCTGCAAGGCAAAGACGGGGGCAAACCAGCACGGTAGTCAGATCGTTCATGGCCCATCATCAGGGCATGAGTCTGCTTGCCCTGGCCTATCTGATTCTGGAACGTCCAATGCAGAAGAGATTTGAGTCGGAGCGGATGTTCCAGGCAATCATGCCGTTGCTCCAGGAAAGAATTCCCAGGGCCACGACCTTATTTTCACATACGATGCAGCTTTATGGCGACCGTTCGACATTGATTGCTACGGAAATGCCAACTCGCGTGTTCAACAGTCCGGATACACCAACGCCCGAGGTTCAGTTATTGTCCAACGGACGTTACCATGTCATGGTTACCAACGCGGGAGGGGGCTACAGCCGCTGGAAGGATCTTTCCGTGATGCGCTGGCACGAGGACAGCACCCGCGATCATTGGGGCACGTTCTGTTACATCCGTGAGTTTGAAAGTGGCGCGTTCTGGTCGACCGCCTATCAGCCAACACTCAAACGCCCCGCAAGCTATGAAGCGATATTCACAGAAGGGCGAGCCGAGTTTCATCGTCGTGATTTTATTGATGCCGTCAAGGCTGATTTCGAGACGCATACGGACATCGTCGTATCGCCAGAAGATGATATCGAGCTACGCCGGATTCGCGTTATAAACCGTTCACGACAACGCAGGGAAATAGATGTAACAAGTTATGCCGAGGTGGTCATTGCAACAGCCCCCGCCGATGCGCTTCATCCGGCCTTCAGCAATCTTTTTGTGCAGACCGAAATCATCCCGGAACGACATGCGATTCTGTGCACGCGTCGTTCCCGCTCCTTTGATGAACAGGCGCCCTGGATGTTTCATCTGATGACTGGCCATGGTTCCGAGACGAAGGAAGTGTCATACGAAACGGATCGTATGCGGTTTATCGGGCGCTCAAGAAGCACCGCCAACCCTTTGGCCATGAGCGATACTTCGGCGCTGTCAGGTACAGAGGGCCCGGTGCTGGATCCGATAGTGGCCATCCGTTATCGCATTGTGCTCAATCCTGAACAGTCGGCCACTTTCGATATCGTGTCGGGCATTGGGGATACCCGTGACACGGTTTTAGGTCTGGTTGAGAAATATCAGGATCAACATCTCTCGGATCGCGTCTTTGACCTGACATGGACCCACAGTCAGGTCGTGCTGCGTCAGCTCAATGCCACTGAAGCCGATGCGCAACTCTATGTGCGTCTTGCCAGTTCGATAATTTACGCCAACGCCAGCCTGCGTAGCGATGCGGCCTTGCTGATTACGAATCGTCGCGGCCAGTCCGGTCTTTGGGGCTATGCCATTTCAGGTGATCTGCCCATTGTTCTGCTGCAGATTGGGGACGCAGCCAATATCGAGCTTGTGCGCCAGCTTGTACAGGCCCATGCGTATTGGCGCCTGAAGGGGCTGGCGGTGGATCTCGTGATCTGGAACGAAGATCATGCCGGTTACAGGCAACGATTGCAGGAACAGATTATGGGGTTGATTGCCTCGGGCATTGAAGCCAGCGTGATTGATCGGCCTGGCGGAATTTTCGTGCGCCCCGTAGAACAAATATCAAGCGAGGACCGGATTTTACTTCAGTCGGTTGCACGCGCTGTCATCACGGACGCACGTGGAACCCTTCAGGAACAACTCGACCATCGTGGCCTTATAGAACCGCGCCCGTCACAGTTCAGGCCAAACCGCGCCCATCGCCCTGAAATCTCTCCTGAGAGTGCGTTGGGGCGCGCTGATCTGATTCTGTTCAATGGATTGGGGGGATTTACCCCTGACGGTCGCGAATACGTGATTGTGCTGACGCGAGGTGCCGTAACCCCTGCACCGTGGGTAAACGTTCTGGCCAACCCCTACTTCGGGACAGTGGTTTCGGAAAGTGGCGTTGCCTATACCTGGAGTGAAAACGCGCACGAATTTCGCCTCACCCCGTGGCACGACGACCCGGTCAGTGATTCCAACGGAGAAGCCCTTTACCTTCGGGATGAAGAAACCGGGCAAGTCTGGTCACCCGCCCCGTTGCCTGTTCGTGCACCCAACTCTTACGTTATCCGGCACGGATTTGGCTACAGCGTTTTCGAGACTCGGTCGGAGGGTATTTTTTCTGAGTTATGGATTTATGTGGCGATGGACGCTGCTGTCAAGTTCTTTGTCCTGAAACTGCGAAATGAATCGGGAAGACCGCGCAAACTTACTGTGACAGGGTACGTCGAGTGGGTGCTGGGGGATCTTCGTGAGAAATCGGCCATGCATGTAACGACTGAAATCCATTCCCAAAGCGGCGCACTTTATGCGCGAAACCCATACAACACGGAATTTGCTGATCGGATTGTTTTTTTTGATGTGGACGATCCGGCGCGCAATGTAAGCGGCGATCGTGCCGAATTTATCGGACGCAATGGCACGCTGCAAAATCCGGCTGCCCTGAAGCGGACGCGTCTTTCAGACAAGGTGGGGGCTGGCCTGGATCCTTGTGGCGCGATTCAGGTGAGCGTTGATCTGACAGAGGGGCAGCAACGCGATATTGTTTTCCGGCTCGGAGTCGGGCGCAATGCCGACGAGGCCGGCACACTGGTGCAGCGCTTTCGCGGAGATCTGGCTGCGCGCACGGCACTCGAAGCGGTGTGGCACTACTGGAACCACACGCTTGGTGCCGTGCAGGTGGATACGCCTGATCCGTCGGTCAATATCATGGCCAACGGCTGGCTGGTGTACCAGACCCTGGCGTGTCGTCTTTGGGCGCGTAGCGGCTATTACCAATCGGGTGGCGCGTTTGGCTTTCGCGACCAGTTGCAGGATGTGATGGCGCTGGTCCATGCCGAACCCGGGTTGGTGCGCCAGCACCTGCTTCTTTGCGCGAGCCGTCAGTTCAGGGAGGGGGATGTGCAGCACTGGTGGCACCCGCCGTTGGGCCGCGGTGTCCGCACGCATTGTTCCGACGACTATCTCTGGCTTCCCCTGGCAGTGTGCCGCTATGTAATTTGCACCGGAGACACGGGCGTGCTGGATGAACCCATAAACTTTCTTGAAGGTCGCCCAGTCAACCCTGAGGACGACTCGTATTATGATTTGCCTGGCCGCTCGGTTGATGTGGCCAGCCTGTACCAGCACTGTGTGCTATCGATTCAGCGGGGATTGCAATTTGGCAAACATGGCTTGCCGTTGATCGGTTCGGGCGACTGGAACGATGGCATGAATCTGGTTGGGGTGCATGGCAAAGGGGAAAGCGTCTGGCTGGGCTTTTTTCTGTGCGAAGTGCTAAGGCGGTTTGCTTCAGTGGCGCGTGTGCGTGGTGATTCGGCCTTTGCCGATTTTTGCCAGAAACAAATCACGCAACTTGGCCAGAGCATCGAGCAACACGGCTGGGATGGCGAATGGTACCTTCGTGCCTATTTTGACGATGGCATGCCGCTTGGTTCGGCGTCCAATGTGGAATGCCAGATTGACTCGATTCCCCAAAGCTGGTCCGTGTTGTCCGGCGTGGCCGATCCAATACGTTCGCGACACGCCATGAATGCGGTTGACGCGCGGCTTACGCATCGCGACGAAGCGCTCATTCAGATTCTTGATCCCCCTTTTGACAAATCAAACCTGAATCCTGGTTACATTCGCGGGTACGTGCCAGGGGTAAGGGAAAACGGGGGTCAGTACACCCATGGCGCAATCTGGGTGGGGATGGCGTTTGCCAAACTGGGCGAATGCGAGCGTGCATGGGAAGTGCTGGACCTGATCAACCCGGTAAACCGCACCAAGTCGGCAGAAGCAATGGCTGTCTACAGAGTGGAACCCTACGTTGTTGCGGCGGATGTTTATGCAGTTGCGCCGCATATCGGCCGTGGCGGCTGGAGCTGGTACACCGGTTCTGCCGGCTGGATGTACCGGTTTGTGGTTGAATCGTTGTTGGGCTTGAGGGTTGAGGGGGACAAGCTGCATTTTGCCCCTTGCATGCATGCTGACTGGCAGACATTCAGGATGCACTATCGATATCGGGAGACTGTTTATCACATTGAGGTCTCACAAACGCGCGTTGCAGGTGATAAATCGGGCGCAGGAATGCGTGTGACGGTCGATGGTGTCGCGTGTAATGACAACGTGATTCTTCTTGTTGATGACCATCGGGAACATCGGGTCATGATCGGGAAAACTTGACTAATGGGAAAGAAACCCATATGTTCCCAGGATGGAAGAAAAAAAGTCACAGCTTGATCCGGACAAGGTACTCCAGCAAGCCCTGATCATCATGCAGCCCCTCGTATTGTGGCTGTTGCGTTCTGGTGTGCGTCATCCTGAGTTTTCGGTTGCGATCAAGCAGGTATTTCTGGAGCAGGCGGCTAGCGAACTTGAACGACTGGGTGGAAAGCAGACCGATTCTGCAATCAGCATGTTGTCCGGGCTGCATCGTAAGGATGTAAAAGCCATCGTCGCCGCTCTGGCACAGCAGGGAAAAAAAGGCGCCCAGATTACCCGGGAGTCGCTGGGCCGACCAACCCTGCCTTCCCAGGTCGTAACCCGTTGGCTGACCAGTGGCTGGCCCGATGAACTGCCCATGTCAGGGGACGAATCTTTCGAAGCGCTGTCGCGTCAGGTTTCAAGTGACGTGCACCCGCGCGCCGTACTGGATGAGCTGGTCCGTCTGGGCATGGTTGTTCGCGACCACGATACCATCCGCTTGTGTCGTAGCGCCTTCGTTCCGGATCAGCAAATGGTGGAAGCCGGCAACCTCCTGGCAGGCAGCACAGCCGACCATTTGGCAGCCGGGGTACATAACTTGTCCGGACCGGGAACCAGAAAATTTCTGGAGCAGAGTGTTTTTGCCGACGGATTAACAACCGGGTCGGTCCAAAAGCTGGAGCAGCTCGCCGGCACCCTGTGGGTGCAGGCGCTTAAGGCCCTGGTCAATGCAGCAGTCCCGCTTAGCGAAAAAGATGAACCGGCAGGAGGCGATCAACGCATCCGGGTGGGAATGTTTTGCTATTCCGAAGCGGCAAAACCCTTGATGGCCAAGGTGGACAAGAAAAAAACGCGCAAGCCGCGCAGCGCTTCAAAGAATTGAAATCATGAACGCAAAGACAAGGCTGATTCGAATGTTCACAATTTTTACCGCGGGTGGCGTTAGAAAGTGTTTTGTAATTCTTGGGCTGCTTGGGAGTGGATTGCTGCTTTCCTCCTGTGGTGGGGGTGGTGCTGCCGTATTGCTATCGGGCGTCGGGTCTGGGGGGACCGGACTGGTTCAGGGGTTTGTGGTGGGTTTTGGCAGTGTCTTCATCGATGGCAATGAATACGCCACCACTGCGGCGACGATTCAACAGTACTCCGACCAGGGGTATCAATCGGGTTATCAAAATGCCCTGCTTAAACTGGGCCAGCGCGTTGAGGCCAGCATTGACAGCACGGGAACCGCAGTCGTCACGGCCACAGTTATTCCCGCCCTCTCTGGCCCCGTAACCCTGGCTGCAGCCCAGGACAGTTCGGGGGACGAGTGGGCCATGGTTTGCGGACAGTGGATTCGCATTGTGTCCAGTGCCACGCATACGCCGCTGGGGTTGACAACGGTGCTTGCAGGGGTCAGTAACGTTGGAACAACGCTCAGCCCGCAATTGGTTGTGGGCAATGAAGTGGAAGTGCACGGCGCCTGGTCCTGGGACGCTGCTCACAACGCCTACGTGTTGGTGGCATCACGCGTGGAAGTGCTATCCGCTACCCCGCTGACCAGCAATGTCCTGGTGGGCGGAGTCGTGAGTGCAATGCCTGCAACCAACGAGGTTGAGCTCAACACTACTTCCGGTGGGACGATACTGCAGGGCACTTTGCCCGCGGGGCTCACGGTAAACCAGAGCGTCACAGCCTGGATCAATCGATCCGTCTGGAATGCCTGGCCCGGAGGAAGTACGCCGCTACCTGCGGCCATCATCAATGCGGCCAGCCTTGCCATTCCTTCCGGGAGCAGCAATCAAAAAGCGCAGCTCAGTGGACTGGTCAGCAATTACAACGCAGCGGCAAATACGGCGACCATTCAGGGGACCGTGGTGACATTCCCTGCCGGAACAAAAGTCGGTGACGGGGACTACATCAAGCTTACCGGGCTTGTCAGTGCCGGCGTACTTTCCGATACCACTGTGGACCAGGAAAATTCGGTGGGTGAAGTAGTTACCCCACAAACCATCCAGGTGCTTGGAACAACCAATGGAATCAACTGGAATGCCGGGGGTGCAGTCACCTTCGTGCTGCAAGGCACTTCGGTCACCGCTCCGGCCGGAACCTATTCCACCTGCACGACCATGACCCCGCTTACCACGGTTTCCGTGATTGTGACGGGCACAGTGCCCTCGCCCGGGCAACCGGTAGTTGCCAGCAGCGTTACGTGTACGGCAGTGACAGCCCCTCCCAGCGGATCCGTTTCAGATTTCCACGGCACCATCCAGTCAGTCAATGCGAGTGGATCCACCTTGGTACTGGGTAACGAGGACCATGCGTTTACAGTCAACTGGTCGGCCACCACTTATATCGATCCTGCACTGGGGCCGGCGGGGCCCGGTTGGTCAGCCCAGCACGTGGAGGTTATGGGCACACTCAACGGGGGTACGTTAACGGCTACGGTGATTCGCCTGGATTCCCGCGGAACAAATGATTGAACAGTGTTAGCGGGTCAGGAACAGAATCCCGAACAGTAAGGGCTGGTGCGCCATATAGACAGCGAGGCTATGTCGCCCGAGGTATTGTGTTCCAAGAGAAAGGCGATGCAGTACGATGTTGGGACGACGCACCGCTGTGGCGCTTGCAGGGCCCGCAAGGCCCGGAAACCGTTGCCCGGCCCAGACACCAATCCAGAACAGACCAAGCCAGGGGATAAGCGGTGCATAATCTTCGGTCTGAGGTTTCTGGGCAGCGAGCCCCACCCAGTTAAGCCATGCCGGGTTCATCGCATCAAATCCCAACACCCAGCCGAGTGCAAAAAGAATCAAGCCGGCCACTCCCAGAACCGACGCATGGCGCAGCAAGGGTCGGGTCACCAGTGTAGCCACCACAAAAAAATGCAATACGCCAAAGTAAATCCAGCGCGCGCCAAACAAAAAGGCTGTCGCAACGCTGATGACTGCGGCACATGCGCCAAGCTGCAGCAGCCGGGTTGTTGCACTTCGCTTTGAGCCAGCGCGGGAAAGAGAGAGGCTGATACCGGCAAGCAATACAAAACTGCTCACGATCAGCGTGCGCCATCCCGTCCACCAGGGGTCTTCCAGCATTCTGAAATGGGCGTATCCAAAGTAGGTCAGGTCGTAGCACCCGTGAAAGGCCACCATCATCAGGATGGCAAGCCCACGCAGCAGGTCAATGCGAGGGTATCGGAGCAATTTTTGCGGGACTGTGTGGGGCAAGCGTGAGGGTGTTGCGCACTCCGTTGCGCTCCAGGGTAACCGAGCGTGCATTGACTTCAATTAGCCGCAGCCCCGGCGCAATCTCGCTGCCAACGCGATAGGCGCGTCCCAGGGTTCCGTTAACCGAAAGCACGGCCACGCTGTCTACTGCCGAACCGACAACCACACCGCGCAGCACAATCGGTCCTGTTGTTGCGCCATTTTCGGAAAACAGTCCGCGCCAGGGGGTACTGCCGGGTTCCGGACTGTTGGGCAGGGGTGCCACTGGTACGGGCAGGGGTGTTGGGGCGAACAAGCGCATGGACCATAATCCGATGAGCCCTCCTACAAGGATGAGGGTTAGACCCCTTGTCAGTTGAGGTAACCAGGCAATGGGTTGATGGAAACGAAGGGTGGCCACGATCCTGACACGATACTGATTTTTGTCCACAATTTCCAGAGGTTGCTGGAAAACAAGGGGTGAATCCGGTAGCATTTGCGTACCATGAAGGATCTAAAACGGGAATTTGGCGCGGAGCGGGGATTTACCCTGATTGAAATCATGGTGGTCATGGTCATCATCGGCATCCTTGCCGCCCTGGTGATTCCGCGTGTCATGAACCGGCCTGATGAAGCGCGACGAATCGCCGCCCGTCAGGATGTGGCCACCATTGTGCAGGCACTCAAGCTTTATCGTTTGGACAACGGACGCTACCCCACCACCGAGCAGGGGTTATCAGCACTCGTCACCCAGCCGGTTGCCGAGCCTGTTCCCACCAACTGGAAACCTAATCTGGATACCCTGCCCAAGGACCCCTGGGGCAAACCTTATCAATACGCCAATCCCGGGCAGCACGGTGAAATTGACGTCTGGAGTTGGGGTGCCGACGGGCAGCCCGGTGGCGAAGGTAATGACGCGGACATCGGCAACTGGAGTCCCTGACGCCGGTTTTACCCTGATCGAGTTAATGGTCGTGCTATTGATCGTGAGCATTACCATGGGATTGGTGACCTTGTCATTTCGCTCTCCTGCGCAACAACCCCTTAGTCGTGACGGAACCCGTCTGGCGGCAGTCTTGAATCTTGCTCGGGATGAAGCACAACTTACCGGGCATCCCATATTGCTGAAATTGAGTTTGCAGGGATGGAATTTTTTTCAGTCCGGGCCGGAGGGATTATCAGCCGTTACCGAAGACGAGTTGCCCGCAGGTCGATTTAACCCCCCCCTTGATCATCTGGCCTTTGATGCGGGAGAAGGAACAGGCACTCAGGGAACGATTCAGTACTGGTTAGGTGTTGAAGAGATTGACGACTTCAAGGGCCTTACGCTGCAACGCGGTTCCCAACAGGTACGGCTGTTGACGGATGGCTTGGGCAATTATCGTATCGACCGGCCAGCGCCATGAAAAACGTCTTTCGTGGATTTACCCTGATTGAAGTGCTGGTCGCGTTGTTCATTACGGGTCTTGCACTGGCCGCAGGAATGCGTGCGCTGGGCGTTGTTACCCGTGCCAGCGAAGATCTGGCGCCACGTCTTGCCGCCCAGTGGAGCGCCGACAATCGTCTGGCTGAGCTGCGTGTACACAGAATCTGGCCGGATATCGGCGAGCATTCTTTTGACTGTCCACAGGGCCCATACCCCCTGCACTGTATTGAGCGCGTATCAGAGACTCCTAACCCGCTGTTCCGGCGCGTAGAAGTGGCTGTGACATCCGGAGAGGATCCGGTGGTGTTGGCAAGGACCGTCACTCTGGTGGTCAACGGACCAGCCTATGTCCTCTGAAGCACGCGGGTTTACATTGATGGAGGTCATGGTTGCGCTACTCTTGATGGCGGTGATGTCCGTGTTGTCGTGGCGCGCCCTGGATTCCATGGTCCGTACACGGGAGGCGCTGGAGGTGCATGGGCAGCAATTCGATGGGGTTCGAACCCTGTTTGCCCAGTGGGAAACGGATTGCCATGATCTGGGTTCACCTGATGGCTGGGTGGCTGGTGTGCCGTTGCACTTTGACAATAACAGGGTGGATTTGATTCGAAGCCGGGCCGACGGATCGGGCGTCCAGCACCCGGTGCTGGTGACCTATCGGCAGCACGGCGCGTCCATCGAGCGGTTGGAATCGCCGCCTGTTTCGGGGCGCGCCGAACTTTTACAAAGCTGGCAAACCCTTCAGGAGGGGGGCGATCTTGACACCCTGTATTCAGTCACCCCTGTTGTTTTGATGAAGCACAGTGGCGGGTTGGGGGGACAGGGGATCATGGACGGCGCGGATTGGACCAACAACAACGAGTTGTTGACGACGCAGTGGATGCAACCCAAAGCCTTTGGCAATGCGTTATTGATGGGTGTTGCAATGTCGGTGACATTGCTTGACGCAAACGCACCGCTTCGCAAGGTTTGTGTGACGGGACAGAATTGATGATCAAAAACAAACAGCGCGGCGCCGCATTACTGGCAGCGATGCTGGTGGTGACATTGGCCACCACGCTGGTCAGCGGTTTGCTCTGGCGCGAACATCTGCGGGTGCGCACCCTTGAAAACCAGCGTTTGCGCGACGAGGCCCAGTGGATTGGGACAGGCGCCCTGGATTGGGCCCGCCTTGTCCTGCGCGAAGATCTGTATCAAACCCGTGCAGTGGATCATTTGGGCGAAGTCTGGGCTGTTCCAATTGCCGAGACCCCGTTGTCTGACTTTTTAAACAGTCCGGGCAGCCCTCCCGCATCAGACGACCCCGAAAATCAAACCTGGCTTGCTGGAAGCATCGTGGATGCCACCTCCCGCTTTAACCTGACCTCGTTGGTGGAAGAGAGTACCCCCATGGGAGACAGGGGCTGGGTTGTTGCCACAGCAATCAATACCGAAGCGGTTGCCATCTTTGCAAGGTTGCTGCAAAGCACTGGACTAGATCCGGCAGGCGCGCCCATCGTGGCCCGGGCCATACTGCAAAGTCGCGTGCCCCAAACCGCTGTGGGCGATGCACCGTTGCTCTTGACCGGGGCACAGGACCTGTTGGGTTTGATCCCGGATGCAACTCCGGATACCTTGGCGCAACTGGCGCTTTACACCGTGGTGTTGCCCCGACCGACGGCAGTGAATGCCAATACCGCATCGGCAGTGGTTCTGGCAGCTGTGCTGGGGGTGGACCAGGGCGTTGCCGAGCAACTGGTTGCTGATCGGGGCCCGGCTTTTTTTGCGGATTACATGACCTTGATGAGTCGTGTGCGCACGCGCGCCCCTCAGGCGATGGCAATCAGCGCTCGTAATATGGGGGTCAGTTCAGAATATTTTTGGGTTGTGGAGCGGCTTCGCCATGGGCGCGTGTCGGTCACACAGCAGGCGCTTGTTGCTCGTCGCGCACATCCAGGCAACGCAACGCAGGTATTATGGCTAAAACCCGGATTGCCGGACGGGGTGAGTGTGGGAGGGTAATCAAATTTCCGAGTCGTTAACGTGTTGGGTGGCGTTGCCGCTTAAACCGCAAACGGGCCCTGATCGCTGGTCGTTGGGGACGATGCCGTTTGTGCTGACGGATGGGCGGGCAGAGCCGCATCTGGTGCGGGATGGCCATGCGCCCCTGAGTGAACTGCCACATGCTGCTCGCATCATTCTGGTCATGGCAGCCCCTGATGTCCTGTTGATCGAAGCAGGGTGGCCGCATCTGGAAACATTGTCCCGCGCCAGGATTGAGGAAGCCTTGCCCAATTTGCTGGAAGAGTCGTTGATTCAGTCCGTGGAGCAGTGCCATTTTGCATTGGGTGCGCGTGATGTGGCACGCAATGTGGTAACCGTTGCTGTGGTGGACCTGGCCTGGATGCGTTTCATCCATGAATCATTTGTGGGTGCAGGATTAAATGCCATCAAAATAATTCCTGCCCAGTTGCAGCAAGCCCAAGGATCGCTTCTGGCGGTTTCGCTGCGTCTGGGGCAGAACGATGCACGTGATGAGACGGTGCGCGTAATCAGTTGGCGTGGGGGCCAGCAGTCGGGATGGGGCCTACGATTGGCTGAACAGGAGGAGTGGAAGGGCCTGCCGCAACTGCCTGCAGGAACGACGCTGCAGGAGTCGCCGGGGTTGCGGTCCTGGGCGCTGATCGGGGGGGGTGCCGGTACAGCGATTGACCTGTGTCAGTTCGAGTTTGCCCCACCGCTGGGCGGTCTATTGGAGCGCCTGCGTCCCTGGCAACCCACCTTGCGCCTGTTGGGGATAGCCCTGTTGTTGCAGCTCCTCGCACTTAACTGCTACTGGGCCAAACTGGCCTGGCAGAAGCACGGGTTGGTCCAATCCATGCAAACCCTGGTGCGGGATGCTGTGCCCAATGCGGCCCAGGATCTGGCGCCGGCACTGGTGTTAAAGCGCGCTCTGGAAAATCAGCGTTTGGGCCAGGGTGGCGCACTGCCCGGCGATTTTTCGGTGCTGGCTTCGCGCTTGTCAACGCTGCTTGCCAATGAGCCTGGAGCGGTGCTGCAACAGCTCGATTATCGCGATGAGAGCCTCTACCTGCGGTTTAAGCCGGGGGTTGCCATGGACGGGGTTATCAAAAAGGCCGGAGCAGGCTCTGGTGTTGTTTTGCATGATGAAGGACGCGGTGTTTGGCGATTAAGTGGGGCGGGGCGATGAAATCTTTTAACGTGCAACAGATCATTGTACCGCTGTGGCACGAGCGGTCCCTGCGTGAACGTGTTGCGCTGGGAGCACTGGCCGCTTTGGTGTTGGCGCTTGTGGTGTATGCAGTGTTCTGGCAACCTGCAATGGAAAACGTCGGGCGGTTGCAACGGGAGTTGCCGTTGATGCGTTCCGAGCTGGCGCGCATGCAGGCCATGGCTGCAGAACTGAACGTGTCACGAAAACGTACTGCAGTTGCAGTGCCGATGGGTGCCGAGCTGGAAACCGCACTGCGCCAATCCTTGCGGGATATGGGGCTATCTGCCCAAAAGATTGAGGCACGGCCGGATGGCCGGATCATGCTTGAATGGCATGATGCCCCTTTTAGTATAATGGCGGATTGGCTGGATCAGGTTCGACAGAAATGGCGGGTGAGTGTGGTGGAAGCGCATGTGGAACGTGGGCTTCACTCCGGCGACGTTAATGCGCATCTGGTATTGCGGGGTGGAGGATAGCCGGTGCGCGCCACTTCTTTTTTTCCGGCACTGCTGTTGACGGCAGCCCTGATCGTTACCGCGCTTGCAAATGTGCCGGCCAGTTGGGTGGCGTCTCGGGTGGCGCAATCCACCGGGCAAAAAGTGCTGTTGGCCAACAGCACCGGCACGTTGTGGCAAGGCTCGGCCGAGCTGGTGCTGATGAGCGGCCCCGAGGCCATCGGGCGCTTTCCGGGACGCTTGCGCTGGCATCTCGTGCCACACTGGAAGGGGCTTGCGTTCGAGCTTGATTGCACAGAGCAGGGCATTCTGGCGGGCCCGATTTCTGGCACGCTGGGCTGGTCGGGAGGCCATCTGGAGCCGGGGCAACTGGTGTTGCCTGCACACATCCTGATGGGGTTGGGAGCACCTTTCAACACCCTGCATCTGGAGGGTGTGTTGACGACACACTGGGACGGGCTGGACTGGAATTACCACAATGCCGCTCCAAGTTCCCTGGTCTCGATTACGGTTCAGGCAGAACAAATGCGCTCGCGCCTTTCTACTGTCGCGCCTTTGGGCCAGTATAAACTGCGCATCGCCTGGGGCCCGCTGGGAGGTAAACTGGATCTTGAAACGGTGACCGGACCACTGATGCTTTCCGGACAAGGATCCCTGGTCAATGGCCGGCTGGGCTTTGACGGACAGGCCACCACCAGCGATGCGTTGGAACCCCAGTTGATCGGGCTACTTAGTATTTTGGGGAAACGGGAAGGCGCCGTCACCCGCTTGCATTATCAGGGTTGAACCTATGACGATAACAATACGGACTGTCAGCGCTGCACTCTTTGTCATGTTGTTCGTCTTTGGGATGGCGTATGCCGAGCCACCCGCAGCACCTCCTGCGCCTTTGGGGCTGGGACCGGTTTCAGGACGTTCGCTCGTATCACTTAATTTTGTTGATGCCGATATCGAGGGTGTGATAAAGGCGGTGGGTGAAGCGATCGGTAAAAACATTCTGGTTGATCCCCGGGTTAAGGGAACCATCAGCCTGACCAGCGAGAAACCCCTGAATCACACCGAAGCGTTGGCGACGCTGACTGCCGCACTTCGATTGCAGGGCTACGCTTTGGTGGAAGGGCCGGGGTTTTATCGGGTGGTTCCTGAAGCCGATGCAAAACTTCAGGGCGGGCGTGTGACGGTGGATGCCAGCGGGGCCGGTGGTTCCACTGAAAGCGCTCCGGTGGGCGATCAAATCATTACCCAGGTGTTCCGTCTTAAATATGAATCGGCAAACAACCTTGTTCCGGTACTGCGCCCCCTGATTGCACCCAACAACACCATCACGGCTTATCCTGCCAACAATACCCTCGTCATTACCGATTATTCGGGAAACCTGCGCCGCATTGCCCGTATTGTGGCCGCCATTGATGCGCCGCTGGTTGGGGATGTGGACGTGATTCCCATCAAGTATGGGCTGGCCATCGATATAGCAACCATTATCAACCGCATGAGTGATAGTACGGCTGCAAATACCGATCCCTCCATTCGCACGGTTGCCGTGCCGGAGCCCCGAACCAACAGTATTTTGCTTAAGGCGGCTACCGTGACCCGCGCCAATCAAATCAAAAGTTTGATTGCCAAACTGGATACTCCCACCACCACGCCCGGCAACATCTGGGTGGTACCGCTTAAAAATGCTGAGGCCACTAAACTGGCCAAGACCCTGCGCGGCATCGTTTCGGGCGAAACAAGTGTCAGTACCACCAGTGATACCCAGCCCCTGGGTACCTCCAGCGCAATCCAAACGGGCGGCGGTGGCATGGCCTCATCGTCAAACGGAGCCACATCGGGTTCGTCCTCATCAGGCCAGACTTCCCCTACGTCCGGCCCCTTCGGCGCTTCGGGTGGTTCGGGTTCTTCCGGTAGTTCAGGCGCTTTTGGTGCTTCTGGTTCCTCCAGCAACGCACGCGCCTCCAGCGCCGGCGGTTCGATGGGCAGCATTCCTGCTGGCATGATCCAGGCCGATGCCACCACCAATTCCATCATCATCACGGCCAACGAACAGGTGTATCGCAATCTGCGCGCGGTGATCGATCGACTGGATGCAAGACGTGCCCAGATTTATGTGGAATCCATGATTGTGGAAGTGTCCAGTAACAATGCTGAAGAGTTTGGCGTTCAACTGCAGGGGTTGCTGGGAGGAGGCACCACGCAGACCTTTGCCGGGACGAACTTTAACGCGGGAACCCCGGGCAGCAACATTGTTGCATTGGGTTCAGGGGCGGGCAACCTGCTCAATCTGGGTGCCACAGCCAATGTGGGGCTCAACACTGTGGTCCCATCGGCAGGGACCAACATCGCCATATTGCATAACTTCAATGGCGTCATGGGACTTTCTGCCCTGGCGCGGGCCGTCAGCAACATCGCGGGTGTGAATGTGCTGTCTACTCCTAATCTGCTGACGTTGGACAACGAAGAAGCTAGCATCGTGATTGCCGATAACATCCCGATCGTCGCGGGTCAGTATGCTCAAACCGGCGTGACGGGAACCATCAATCCTTTCACGACCGTCAACCGCCAGGACGTGGGGCTGACCTTACGGATCAAACCCCAGATCTCGGAAGGAGGTTTGGTGCGGTTGCAGATTTATCAGGAATCTTCCGCAGTGGACGCTGCCACAGTCAATAACATCAATGGCCCCAATTACACCAAGCGTGCCCTGGAGTCCAACGTGCTGGTCGAGGATGGGCAGGTCGTGGCGTTGGGTGGGCTGCTTTCCGACAGCTATGCCGACAGTATGGAAAAGACGCCCTTTCTGGGAGACATTCCTTTTCTGGGGGCTCTGTTCCGGTATGAAACAAAAACGCGGGTCAAAACCAACCTGATGCTGTTTTTGCGTCCCTACGTAATTCGGACCGCAGAGCAGAGTGATGCCCTGGCCAATGATCGCTATGGACTGATGAAGGAAATGCGCGACGACTATCAGCCCAATGTGCGCATTCTGTCCAATGAAACCTTGACGCCGTTGCCTCGAGCCCAAGAGGGCGGCTCGCCTTTTGTTGATCCGGGTACCACAACTACCGAACCAACTGCTACGCGGCTTCCTGGCGGCGTCGTACCGAGCAGAAGTCCCTGACAGATTTCATGACGGCAACGCAGACAGGCATCTCGACCCTGGCAGCGCGCCTGCTGCCCTTTGCGTTTGCGCGAGACGGGCACGTGTTGGTGGTCGCACAGCATTCCGAAGCTACAGAAGTTTGGGTCTGTGATGAAACCCGTCCCGATGCGTTGGCTGAAGTGGGGCGGGTCTATGGAACCCTGCGCATTCGACATCAAACGCCGGAAGACTGGCAACTTGCATTGTCTCGCGCTTATGCAGATCACGAAGGCGGTGCAGCGCAGGTGGTGGGGGAAGCAGAGGAAGAAATCGACCTCTCGCGCCTGATGCAGGATTTGCCTGCAGTGGCAGACCTGCTGGAATCACGCGATGACGCGCCGATTATCCGCATGATCAATGCGTTGCTTACCCAGGCGGCGCGGGAGGGCGCTTCCGACATTCATATCGAGCCTGCAGAACAGGCTTCTGTAGTGCGCTTTCGTGTGGACGGAACATTGCGGGACGTGGTGCGTCCCAAAAAGGCGCTGCATGCGGCCCTGATATCCCGCATCAAGATCATGGCGCAACTTGATATTGCTGAAAAGCGAATGCCCCAGGATGGCCGGATTGCGCTGCGAGTCGCGGGCCGTCCGGTAGACGTACGGGTCTCGACATTGCCTACCGGTTACGGCGAGAGGGCGGTTTTGCGTTTGCTTGACAAGGATGCCGGTCGTCTTGACCTCGCAAGGCTTGGCATGGCGGACGACACCCTGACCGGCTTTGACAAGCTGACACGCCGGCCTCACGGCATCATCCTGGTCACCGGACCTACGGGTAGTGGCAAGACAACAACCCTCTATGCAGCCCTGTCCCGGCTGGACACCCAAACCACCAACGTCATGACGGTGGAAGACCCCATTGAGTACCATCTGGATGGCATTGGCCAAACCCAGGTGAATCCCCGCATTGACCTGACCTTTGCCAAAGCCCTGCGCGCCATCCTGCGCCAGGATCCTGACGTGATCATGATTGGTGAAATCCGCGATGCCGAGACGGCGCAGATTGCAGTGCAAGCCAGTCTTACCGGCCATCTGGTGTTGGCCACCTTGCATACCAACGATGCAGTAAGCGCGGTAAACCGGTTGATTGACATGGGGATTGAACCTTTCCTGCTGGCCAGCTCGTTGCTGGGTGTGCTAAGTCAACGATTGGTGCGGCGCTGTTGCCCGGTATGCGGTGGACCGGGCGCGGCACTGGGATGCACGGCTTGCGGGCAGACGGGTTACCAGGGTCGCAGCGGCGTGTATGAGTTACTGGAAGTCGACGAAGGATTGCGCGCCCTCATTCATCAGCGTGCTTCCGAAGCACAGTTGCGCGACCTGGCGCTGCAGCATGGCATGCGCACCCTGCGCCAGGACGGCGAACGCTGGTTGAGTGCCGGAGTCACTACAATGGAAGAATTGCTGCGCGTTACAGGCGACGTCTAGGGACATGCCGGTATTTCGATTTGAGGCCATGGACCAGGCCGGGCGTTCTGAATCCGGGATCGTGGAAGCGGATTCGTTACGTCAGGCGCGTACCTTGTTGCGTGCTCGCGGGCTCATTCCGTTTTCCCTGGCGACAGCCAGGGAGAGGGCTGCACTGCGGCGCAATGCCTGGTTTTACAGGGGCTTGTCGGGAAGTGATCGGGTTACGGTCATCAGGCAACTGGCAAGCTTGCTTAATGCGGGTATTCCGCTTGATGAAGCGCTAAGCGCTGCCGCCTCCGAGGCCGAACGCCCTGTGGTGCGCGAGCGCATGCTTGAATTGCGTTCCGAAGTATTGGGGGGCAGTCCGCTGGCGATGGCCATGGCCTCTCATCCCAAGGATTTCCCGGACCTCTACCAGGCACTCGTCGCCGCAGGAGAACAAAGCGGACGGCTGGGCTGGGTGCTGGAACGCCTGGCCGACTATGCCGAAGCGCGGGATGCCCTGCGCCAAAAAGTATTGATGGCCATGGCCTATCCGGCCATCGTCACGGTGGTTGCGGTGGGCATTGTTATTTTTCTTATGACGACGGTTGTGCCCCAGGTGGTTTCGGTTTTTATCAGCAATCATCAAACCTTGCCGCTGCTGACCCGAATGATGATTGCCCTCTCGGATCTGATTCGACACTGGGGTTGGGCTGTGTTGTTGGTGCTGGTGGCAGGAGGGGTGTTGGTGCGCCAAATGCTGGCCCGGCCCAAGGTGCGCTTGTATTGGGATGAGCACTTGCTGCGCTGGCCCATCATTGGCAAATCAATACGGGGTTACAATACAGAACGCTTTGCCAGTACCTTGTCCATTTTGGTCGGCGGCGGGGTACCCATTTTACCGGCGTTGCAGGGAGCGGCTGATGCCCTGGCCAATACGGCACTGCGGCGCGATGTGGCAGATGCCATCACCCGGGTGCGTGAAGGCGCCAGTTTGGCCCGAGCGCTCGGGGTGCATCGGCGCTTTCCGCCCATCCTGTTGCAGCTGATTCATTCCGGTGAAAGTACCGGACGCCTGCCGGACATGCTGGATCGTGCTGCACGCGGCGAAGCCAGCGCATTGGAACGGCGCATCCTGTTGCTGACCACGCTGCTTGAGCCAGCATTGATTCTGGTCATGGGTCTTATCGTGGCATTGATTGTGGTAGCCGTATTGCTGCCGATCATAGAAATCAACCAGATGGTGCGCTAGCGTTGTCAAGTTTACGAAAAGGCCAGGGTTAAGGCAGAATGCAACGCTTGTCTCGGGATTACAGTCAAGGAACGTCATGTTGAAGCATCAATGGAGTGGAGTACTGGCTGCCGCATGTGCAGCCTTGATTATCTCTGGTTGTGGTGGTGGAAGTAGCGGAGGTAGCGGCACTGCAGCCCCGCCGCCGGTTCTGACAAGCGCTATGCCGGGTGACGGCCAGGTTACCTTGAACTGGAACTCCACTCCGGGGCTGTATTACTGGGTCTGGTGGATCGAGTCCACACTTCCGGTAACCATTGGCCCCTCCGGCAATGCTGTTGGAGCTGAAGTCGATACTTCGCCGCCTTACGTCATGAGCAGCCTTCTCAACGGGCTGCCCTATAGCTTTGCCATCAATTCCCACTCAGGGGACCCTAACGGGCCCGGGGGCGGACAATCCAACAGCTTGGCCGCAACGCCCCGTTATGCAGGAAGCAATTGGGTTCCTTGCACGGCCTCTGGAGGCTCCTGTCCAGCCGGAGCTCCTACCCTTAATGGCGTGAGCTTTGGCGACAATGCCGGTTTACTGGCCCAGGACAATGGCAGCCTGCGCTTTTATCTGGCAGTGGGTTCGGGGGGCAGCATGTATACCAGCGTTGATTCCAAAACCTGGACAGCCTTGCCGCCGCAGCCAGCATGCACCCCTCCTGCGGGGGGCTCCTTGCGCGCAACGGATTACGGTTGGGGCGTTTATGTGGTGGTGGGAGACAACGGCACCATTTGCTTTAGTGGCCTGAATCCGTTTAATCCGACCGCGATTGGCCTCGCCTATGCGGCGCCTCCCACTTATACTGCCGCCGATGCAAATTGGTACGCACCCACCACCTTGCCACCTAATCTGGGTACACCCAATTACTATGCGGTAACGACCAATCAAAACGGTTGGGCTGCACTTGGGGGCGCCCACGTGATCGTGGGTTCCAAGGGGACCATTCTTTGGAGCGGTGATGGTGAAAACTGGGCAGTGCCTGTTGGCAACAGCATTCCCAACAACGACCTCTATGGGGTGGCCTTCAATTTTTGCACCCTGCCGTACTGGTCCTGGGTCTCGGTCGGCGCCAACGGCAATATCATTGCCACTCCGGATGCGAGCGGTGCAACGAGCTGGACCAATGCGGGCATCAAGACAACCACCACCCAGAACCTCCGGGGCTTGGCCTGTACTCCCAACTCTCAGCCAGTACTCATTCCTGGTTACCCGCCGCTATTCTTCGTTCCCCTTTGGGTGGCGGCGGGTGACGGGGGGGTGTTGCTGAATAGTATTGACGGGTTGAACTGGAGCACACCGACCAATTTCACCATTGACAATGTGCACGTGACAGCTTTTCCGGTGGGGATTAAAGCGGTTGATTACGGCACGCAATTTGTAGCCATTGGCGATTCGGGAGCCATCTTCACCAGCTTTGATGGCGCCACCTGGACAAGCCAGGCTTCCAATGCAGGCAACAATACGCTTAACGCAATCACACAACCCCAAGGGACAACGATTCCCAATGGTTTTATGGGAGCAGTCCCCTACGGATATACCGTAGTTGGGTCTGGGGGTATTACGACCCTCGCGCGCTAACCCGCTTCAGCAGGGCCTGGGTGACATCCTGGGTGGTGGCTTTTCCGCCCAGGTCCCTGGTGCGGATGCCATCGGTATTCAAGACGTCGTGAATGGCTTGACGCGTGATTTTGCCAAGTTCGGGCCGGCCGATGTGATCCAGCATCATGGCGGCTGCGGAAAGCAATGCCATGGGGTTGGCAATGCCTTTGCCGGCGATATCCGGAGCCGAGCCATGCACCGCTTCAAAAATTGCTGCGTGCTCGCCGATATTGGCACCCGGGACCAGCCCCAAGCCCCCCACCAGACCGGCAATTTCATCCGAGAGAATATCCCCGAACAGGTTGGTGGTCAGAATCACATCAAACTGGGTGGGATCCAGCACCAGTTGCATGGCGCACGCGTCTACGATGCGCTCGTCGATGGTTAACAGGTCTCTATATTCTTTGCCTACTTCCAGTGCCGTTTCCAGAAAGATGCCGGTAAGCGCTTTCAGGATGTTGGCCTTATGCACGATCGTGACTTTTTTGCGCCCATTTTTTACAGCGTATTCGAAGGCGTACCGGGCAATCCGCCGACTGCCGGCACGCGTATTGATGCCGGATGAAATGGCTGCCCCGTGCGGGTCATTGTCGATCGGGATGTAGTGGTCAAATCCCACATACAGCCCTTCCAGGTTTTCGCGAACCAGCACGATGTTGACATCGTCGTAGCGCCCGCCAGGCATCAGGGTCTGGGCAGGGCGAACGTTGGCATAAAGTTTGAACTCTTCGCGCAGGCGCACATTGATGGAACGAAATCCACCGCCTACGGGGGTGGTCAAAGGCCCCTTCAGCGCAAGCCTGGAGTGCCGAATGCTTGCCAACGTGGCTTCAGGTAGCGGATCTAGCGATTCGGCTACGGCGGCCATTCCAGCTTTCTGGACATCCCAGACCAGGGGCGCGCCTACGGCTTCGAGGACGGCAACTACGGATTTGATGATTTCGGGACCGATTCCGTCACCGGGAATCAGCGTTGCCGGGACGGCCTCGTGATGGGAACTGCTCATGAAAATGACCCTCTGGTTTCGTCAAAAAAGAGCGGGACGGCGTGCCGTCCTCAGTGCACCCGACAGGATACGCGCTTGTGGGCAGGTTGCCAAAAAATGCTTGCACTACGCCAGAATTCGCGTATAGTGGCCGACTATTGCGGTGCAACATGCACCGCTTGAGTTGTCCCTGACCTTCTTGATTCGATTCGTCGAATATCCTGCTCGCCGGTTAGTGACATGCGCCGGCGGCTTTATCCCGCTGAATTTATCATTTGCCAGACTACGGCCACCCAAGGCCGGCGCTGTGCCGTGAGCGCACCTTTGTCCATCGATTTTTACTGGAAAACACAACAGAACATGACAAACGAACTTCGCTTTGATCAACTCCAATTGGATCCGCGCCTCCTGACCGCTGTCACCGAGTCGGGTTACAGCATTCCCACACCGGTTCAGGCGCAGGCTATTCCTGCCCTGCTGTCAGGCCTGGACCTGATGGTTTCTTCGCGCACGGGCTCGGGCAAAACTGCCGCGTTCATGCTACCTGCACTGCATCGCATCGCAACCCAGCCTTCCACGGGCCGTGGCCCCCGCCTGCTGGTGTTGTCACCCACGCGCGAACTTGCCAACCAGATTACCGAGGCTGCCAAAAAATATGGCCGTCATCTCAAACAAATCCGGACCGTATCGATTTTGGGTGGAATGCCCTACCCCCTGCAGAACCGGATGTTGTCCAAACCTTACGAAATTCTGGTGGCGACCCCTGGGCGCCTGATTGACCAGATGGAACATGGGCGCGTGGATCTGTCCCAAGTGGAAATGCTGGTGCTGGATGAGGCCGATCGCATGCTCGACATGGGTTTCATCGAGGACGTGGAACGTATCGCAGCTGCCACGCCTGCCACACGCCAGACGCTGTTGTTTTCGGCTACCCTTGACAAGGAAATCCTGCGCCTGTCGCGCAACCTCTTGCGCGATCCAGTGCGCATTGAATCCGACAGCCCCAGAAATTCAAATGAAAACATTGATCAGCGGCTGCATTATGTGGACGATATGGCCCACAAAAACCGCCTTCTGGCGCATCTGTTAACCGACGATGATCTCAATCAGGCAATCATTTTTACTGCAACAAAACGTGACGCTGATGTGTTGGCCAGCGACCTTAGTGGCATGGGCCATGCCGCCGCCGCCCTGCACGGCGACATGCATCAGGGCGCACGCAATCGAACGCTGGAAGGATTGCGCCGTGGCCGTTTTCGCGTGTTGGTTGCAACCGATGTGGCTGCGCGCGGCATTGATGTGCCAGGCATTTCTCACGTCATCAATTACGATCTGCCCAAGATGGCAGAAGACTATGTTCACCGCATTGGCCGTACCGGCCGCGCCGGCAACAAAGGGATCGCCATCTCGTTGGCCAGTGGGCGCGACACATTGCATCTGCAACGCATCGAACGCTTTACCGGAAAATCAATTACGGTGCACACCATTGAAGGATTCGAGCCCAAGCGCCCAATCCGCCAAACCCGTCCAGCCCCCAAAGGCAACCGGCATGGCAAACCGCAGCCGGGAGGCCGTCCGGGGCCGGGCGCGCGCCCGCGTGTTGGCAGCCCGGGCCCCTGGGCCAAGGCTGACAAACCATTCCACTCGCGCAAACGCATGGGTGGTTGAAACAGGGGGTTTTTGGTAGGCTCCACCGATGGCCTCCCTGACAGCCCCCAATTCACATAAGCCAGTATCCCGATGGTTGATCGGGGTACTGGTTCTCGCACTAGGTATCACGCTGTTTAATCTGGGACGCATTCCCCTGTTTGATGAAGACGAAGGGGAATATGCAGAAGTGGCCGTAGAAATGGCCCATAGCGGTGACTTCATTACGCCCACATTAAATGGGAAACCTTTTTTTGAGAAGCCTATTCTGGCTTTCTGGCTTCAAGCTCCGCTGGTGCAAGGTTTCGGTGTTCATGAGTGGGTATTCCGGCTGCCTTCTGCCGTTGCGTGTCTACTGTGGGTTGTCCTGCTGATCCGCTTTGGGCGTCAGTTCATCGATACGGAAGCGGGCTGGGCTGCAGGACTACTCTGTGCCACATCGATTGGCGTCATCATCTCCGGACAAGCAGCAGCCATGGATGGCGTATTAAGCCTTCTGATTGCCGCCGCCGGATTCGATATCTTTCGGGCCTGGAAGTCGGGCGATCGCCACGCCCAGTGGCGGGTTTTTTTATGGATGGCTCTGGGGTTTCTTGCCAAGGGGCCAATCGCCCTCGTGGTACCAGCGCTGGTCAGCTTTATTTTTTATGCAATGCAGGGCAGTGTGCGACGCTGGTTTAAAGCTGCGCTCAACCCTTTGGGTTGGCTTGTTTTTTTCGTAGTGGCCGCACCCTGGTATCTGGCCCAGTACCATCTGATGGGGCAACCGTTCCTTGATTATTTTCTTTATCGCGAAAACCTGGGTCGCCTGACAGGGTCCTTGCAAGGGCACGGAGGAAACTTTTTCTACTACGTCCCGGTGTTGCTGTTGATCGTCCTGCCACACACGAGCTTGCTGTTGCGTGCTGGCTATGAAAGCCTGCGTCAACGCAGCGATGTCTTGACCCAATTTTTGCTGATCTGGTTTGTCGTGGTGTTTGGCTTGTTTACGTTGGCCAGCACCAAATTGCCCCATTACCTGTTGATTGGTTTGACCCCTGTTTTTTTATTGATGGCACGTTACCGGGAACGCCTGCGCTCACCGCTGTTGACCTTGCTGCCACTGGGATTGATGGGCGTGCTGGCCCTTGGGTTGCCAACATTGGTGGCACAGGCGGCAGATCGCAACAAAAATCCTTATCTCCATGAAATGTTGAGCCGGGGGCCGGAAGTTTTTGCCGCACCGTATTGGGCGGGAATTGCGATAGTGTTTGGGCTGGCGGTGCTGGGTTTGTGGTGGATGCGCAAGCAGGTTCAACTGCGCCCCTCCTGGCAACTGCTGGCACTTGCAGGGGTTGCGAGCAACCTGCTGGTGTGGATGGTGCTGCTGCCCGCGGCAGCGCGCTTACAACAGGAGCCTTTGCAGGAAGCTGCGCGAATTGCCCGGAGTATTGCGCAACCGATTGTGGCGGACAACCGCATGCCAAGTTTTGCAGTGTACAGCGGGCGCCCAACGGAGAATCGGGCACCTCATCCAGGCGACCTGGTTTTTTTGCGTGCCGATCGGGAAGCGGAATTGCCGGCACACGAGAAGTTGTTCGGCAAGGGCGGAGTGCGCCTGGTTAAAATAACGGGCGAGTGAAACATGAGGATGCATGATGAAATGTAGTTTGGGTGTGCCGCTCGCTTTACTGGGGCTTGCGGGAGTACTGTGGTTTGCAGGCTGGAATGTGCCCCTGTTTCTTTGGCTGCATGAACATCAGTTACTGCTGGGCGGGGGGCTTTGGGCCAATCTGACTTTGTTGGGTGACTCGGCCCTGACACCACTTCTTCTGGTGATTTTTATCCGGCGTCGCCCGGATCTTTTGTGGGCTGCCGTTGTGGGGGGGGTGCTTGCCTATGCAATTTCTCACGGCCTAAAACCCCTTGTCAATGAAGCTCGCCCGCCCGCCCTGCTTGACATTACCGTGGTGGGCCCACGCTTGCTGCATAGTTCATTCCCCTCCGGACACAGCACCAGCATTTTCATGCTTGCCGGGTTACTGGTCCTTGGCGTTCCTGTCAAAGATCGCTGGGTTTTGGCCGGCATTCTGATCCTCGCGACCTTGGTGGGTTTGTCGCGCATTGGAGTGGGGGTGCACTGGCCAGTGGATGTGCTGTCCGGTGCCGCAATAGGGTGGTTCAGTGCTGGTGCGGGACTTTTCATTGCGCGGTGCTGGCCCTGGGGAGCACAGGGGGCCGGGCGCGCATTGCCGTTGGTGCTGCTATTCCTGTTGGGATTCTATAATCTTCTGGGCAACAACACGGGCTATGCTGACGCGTGGGTACTGCAAATGGGGTTGACTGCCCTGGCCCTGACCTGGGGTTTTGTCGAGCTTTATCGCTGGTACAGCGAGGGACAACAGCGTACCGTCGAGTGACAACGCTGCTCAAACTGGTTACAATGCCGGGCTTGATTCATCAGGGCTCCTCTAAGTCCTGTTGATGTTCACACGTCCCCATCGTCTAGAGGCCTAGGACATCGCCCTTTCACGGCGGTAACCGGGGTTCGAATCCCCGTGGGGACGCCAATCACCGAAGTATGCGTTCACGCCTTCCTGGGCGGAAGCATCCGTTGCAGTAAACCGTCTCGTAGAACCCATTGGTGGTAGATTGCAGCGGCAACATGCAACCCAATCAGTACCAATAATCCAATGGCTACCGCGTGATGCACATCTCCTAGTTCATGACCCCAGCCCGAACCCTTTGGCGCCAGAGCAGGCAACGAAATCGTTCCAAACAGCTTGACATTCCAACCCCGCGAAGAAGCGTTTGCCCAACCCATCAATGGCAGAACGAAAAGCACGACGTAAAGTAACCTATGGGTAATTTTTGCTGCAAGTTCCTGCCAATACGGCATTGGCACGTTATCAGGAGCAGGATGGGTAAGGCGCCAGAAAATTCTTAGCAGCACTGCTGTCAGAATAAGGGTTCCAAAAAACAAGTGCCAGGCAATCAGGCCCTCCGGTCGCGTGTCTTTTTCAACTTCTGGCATTGCCCATGCAATGGTGAATTCAGCGATCAGAAGTAACAGAATTGTCCAGTGCAAAATTCGTGAAACTGCATCGTAACGAAGCTGTGCAGACAGTTCGTTGTTCATGTTATTAGCCATGATGTTAGCTCCTTGCATGTTATTTCTTTATACTAGACCTAATGACCTCAAGTTTCTACGGAGAATCAGGATGCACCTTCTATTTGCGTGGTTGATCAACGCGGCCGCGTTGTTTGCGCTGCCCTACCTGATGTCGTCGATCAAAGTTGATTCGTTTACCGTTGCGTTAATTGCTGCGCTGGTGCTGGGGCTTATCAACACCTTTATCAGGCCAGTACTGGTCCTGCTTACGCTGCCAGCGACGCTGCTGACTTTGGGCCTGTTCATTTTCGTGATCAATGGTCTGCTGTTCTGGTTTGTTGGAAGATTCGTTGATGGATTCCACGTTGGTGGCTTCTGGTCGGCGGTTGGCGGCGCCATCCTCTACAGCATCATTTCCTGGGCATTGTCGGCAATTTTACTGGGCGGTTATGGGGTGGACAGAATTCAGTGAAAAGTTACCGCAAAGAACTCTGGTTTAAAGTTTCTACGCGCCGTGCCTTTATCAATATCACGGGTCAAGTGGAGGCCTGCGTGGCTGAAAGTGGAATTCGCGAAGGCTTGGTACTGGTCAATGCCATGCACATTTCATCCTCGGTGTTTATCAATGACGATGAGTCTGGGTTGCATCACGACTTCGAGCAGTTTCTGGAACGTCTCGCTCCCCATGAACCCGTCTCGAGTTACCGGCATAATGATACTGGCGAAGACAACGCTGACGCACATATCAAGCGCCAGATCATGGGGCGTGAAACGGTGATCGCCCTGACCGGTGGGACACTGGATTTTGGTCCCTGGGAACAGATTTTTTATGGGGAATTTGACGGCAAGCGGCGCAAGCGCGTATTGGTTAAAATTGTTGGAGAGTAGTGCTACCGATACCCCTTTTTTGGGAGAAGCCGATGAAAACTTTTTTATGGATCATGGCGGCCTTGGGGGTTGCTGCGGTGGTGTGGCCTGGTATCACGCCAGCAGCGGAATTGCCCCAGGTAGGACAAAGCGCTCCGGAGTTTAGCGTAGAGGACCAAAATGGCGTATTGCAGCGCCTGGGAGACTACCGGGGCAAATGGCTGGTCTTGTATTTTTATCCCAAGGATGAAACGCCCGGTTGCACCGCTGAAGCCTGCGCGTATCGCGACGACATCCAGAAGATTCGCCAGCTTGGTGCGGCAGTGGTAGGCGTTAGTATCGACGACGCCAGCAGTCACGCAGAATTTGCAAAGAACCACCATCTGCCTTTTCCGCTCCTGGCGGATAAGGATGGCGCAGTAGCCCAAAAATACGGTTCTGAAATGCGCCTGTTGGGGTTTAAAATCGCCAAACGCAACACTTTTGTGATCAATCCGCAGGGGCAAATCGCCAAAGTGTATGAAAGTGTGGATGCTGGCCGCAATCCCGCCGAGGTCATTGCCGATTTGGCTGCGCTTCAAGCGGCCCATTGATGGAGCAGGGGTTTTTCACACTTGCCGTGACAGTTCTGTGAAGGAAAGTAAAACGGGGGGGTACAGCCGGGTTTTGTGCTATATCTCAAACCGGAACGAGGAAGTCTACATTTATAGGGGAGGGGGAGTCATGAAAATGTCTAAATATTTATTATTGTGTTTCGCAGGAGTGATGTTTTCTTTTAGCTATCTTGCAGTCGCTGCTGATTCGGGTTCCATCGCCATCAGTTCTCCAAAGGATGGCGCAGTGCTTCAAAGTGGCAGTGGAAACAAGCTCGAATACAATGTTCATCTGAGTCCGAATGGCAATCATCTGCATGTTTACGTTGATAATCAGGATCCCATCATCGGCCGGAAAGTCAGCAATTGTCCCTGTAGTATCGATTTACCACCGCTATCTGTGGGCAAGCATGTCATTGTTGTGAAGGAAGCAACGGCAGGCCACAGTCTTACCGGGGTGCAAAGCACGGCGTCGTTCACCGTAAAATAAACGCGTGCAAAACCTGATTTATGCCTTAATCCAGGTCCTCCACAATTTTGGTGCGGCAGCTATTGTAGGGATTGGCGTTTATGGCATCTGGTTTGTTCGAGGCAGCCCTGGGCGCGGGGCTGCCTTACTTTTGGCTGTTTTGTGGGCAATTCAGGCCTCAAGTGGTGCAATTTTTGGGTTGGTGACCTACCACTATTCCCAGCATCTTCCGGACATCCATGGGGTAGCAGTCGATGCGCTCTTCGTCAAAGTGATCTGCGCCATTTTCGGATTTTCACTGGCTGTCTATTATGCGAAATGGCGTTCGGGCTGGAGCAACAAAAAATGCCGTTTCGTCTGGGGCACTTCCTTGGCACTCGGAGCTATTGCATTGAGTTCGGCCGCTTTCCTGCGCTGGTTTTCATGAGTCGTCCGGTCACCTGGATCGTGAATACCACTGCCATCTGCTCTTAGAATTACCATGATTCCCTCACTTGAATGTTTATGGGAGGCATAAAGTCACCATTTTCGGTAAAATTTGGGTGATTGCCCAGGTGGCGAAATTGGTAGACGCAGCAGGTTTAGGTCCTGCCGCCGTAAGGTGTGGGGGTTCGAGTCCCTTCCTGGGCACCAAGTGCTTGTCCAAAGCGGTTCAAATAAGTCCAATAAATCCAATAAAATCAATATATAACAAGTTAATATGGTCCAGGGAATCCCGGGGTCGTTCCTTGACATACCGGTAACATTTGCGGTATTTTTTACGGTAACTGATGTATCGCAAGAGGAGTTACCGTAAAATGTCTGCTACCAAAATAACCGAAAACTCCATGTCCAATGAAGGCAAGCGCAAGGGGTTTTCTGACAAGACAGCCCGCAACGCAAAGCCGCGTGAAAAGCCTTACAAGCTCGCTGTGGAGAAGGGGCTGTACCTCTTGGTTAGCCCCAGCGGTGGCAAGTGGTGGCGTTTTGATTATTCCTTCAACGGTAAGAGGAAAACGCTGAGCATGGGGACATTCCCCGAAGTGGGTCTGGCGGATGCGAGGGGTCGGCGGGATCAAGCCAGAAAACAGATTGCCAACGAATTAGATCCTGCCGTGCACAGAAAGGCCGTCAAGGACAGCAAGGCCACTGCTGATGCCAACACATTCGAAGTGGTGACGCGGCAGTGGTTTATGGATAAATCGCCGGAATGGGTCAAAAGTAACCATAGCCGTATCCTTAGGCGGCTGGAATCAAATGTGTTTCCGTGGATTGGAAACAAGCCCATTACAGAGATCAACACGCCGCTCGTGCTAGAAGTATTGAAGCGCATCAGTGATCGGGGCTATCACGAAACGGCCAAAAAAACGCGTCAGTCATGCCGCCAGATTTATGGCTACGCCATCCAGAAAGGGTGGGCTACGGTGAACCCGGTTGATGCCACAGAAGGTGCATTGCCTGCAGCGAAAAGCAAGCACTTCGCAGCAATCACTGACCCGGTGAAGGTTGGAGAATTTTTGAGAGCCGTAGATGCCTTCAAGGGAACCCTGATTGTCCAATGTGCCTTGAGGCTGGCCCCGCTGGTTTTCGTTCGTCCGGGTGAACTGCGCCAGGCTCAATGGGCTGATATTGACCTGGAATGCGCACAATGGACGTACAGCGTTAGCAAAACGGACACAGCTCATATCGTGCCGCTCAGTAATCAGGCAGTTGCGATACTCAAGGAAATCCAACCATTGACGGGCCATGGACGGTATGTTTTTCCCGGTGCCCGGACTCATACCAGACCCATGAGCGACGCAGCCATCAACGCAGCCTTGCGTCGAATGGGGTATGACACTCAAAACGAGATCACCGGGCATGGATTCCGGGCAATGGCCCGGACTATCCTACATGAGCGCTTAAAATTTGACCCGGCCATCATTGAGCACCAACTGGCGCACCGGGTACCTGACAGTTTGGGATCGGCATACAACCGAACAAAGTTTCTGGATGATCGTGTAAGGATGATGCAGGCTTGGTCTGACTATCTGGACAAGTTGAAGGCCGGTGCTCAGGTGATACCACTACATGGCAATGCGCTCTGACGATGGGAGATCATGCTCTGCCAGCCAACCTGATAATGCCTTCTAAGGCACCAAAGACGTTTTCCTTAGTTATGCCGTATACCCCCAGCTCCTGAACCGCATGATTGAGCGCATCTTCCATTCTCCAGCCAGCCTTCAGTCGTCGCTCAACTTCACGCCCGACGGACTGCACCTTGGCCTTCATGGCTTTGGTTTGGTTACGTCGAATCAGTCGATCCAGCTCCTTTTCCAGCCGGACCATGGGATCAGGGTGCTGGTAAAAGGGTTCCAGGAATTTCTGGGCTGAACGTAGGGATAAGTCCCCCGTTTGCTGAAGAATTTTGGTGAGTTTCGCCCGCGAGGCACCGGTTTTGGCTTGTTCAGCGACTTTCTGCTTCAGCACAATCAAGGCGCTCTGTGGTTCGTGACTTCGCCACTTCAAAGCTTTGATCAGATCATCAGTCCTTTCGCCATGTAGATTGATTGGTTCTAGAATCCTGTAAGCCGTCCTGCGGGGGACACCGGCATCAATCATCACAGTGGCCATCGCAAGCCTTGACGCGCCAGAGCGGATCATTTCCTGAATCTCTGGCCAGATTTTGTCAAAGGCGGCCTGAGTTGCCGGATTGATAGGCCTTCCTGGTTTTAATGGCATGTCGGGTTTCCCATCGGGTCTTCACGAAGCCAATCCGAACGGGTGGAAATGCATCTGACCTGACGTCAAGCCATACCGAAGGGCCGCCATTCCATCCCATCTAAAAATATCCCGACGCCCGCAAATTTGGCACTCGGTACAAGGTAGGGGTTGTGTCCACATTTTTCCCATTGAGGGCCGATGGCCGCTCATGGGAAAAATGCAGACACAACCGCCTTGGTCAGGCTCCGCCCGACACCCGAGGACAAAAAACCGATCCCATTGCTCCGCGCTTCGCTTGTCTCAAGGTGAATGAGGTGATTTCCGCGCTGATGGATTAGGTATGGAAAAGATGATGTGTAGGAGGTGCCGATGAATAAGAACAGGTTGGTGAGGATCAGGTGCTCAGAAGCCGAGGACCAGGCAATCAGGGATAAGGCAATATCCGCTGGACTAACGACCAGCGAATTCATCCGTCAAGCAGCCCTTGGTCGGGTGATCAAGTCGGTCGTCGACCGCGAGGCGGTGGGGGAGTTGCGCCGCCTGGGCGCCATGCTCAAGTATTTCTACCCGAAAACAGTTACCTGGACCCTGGAAGAGAAGCGCCGTTACTGGGTGGCCTATGAGCAGTTGATTGCGCTCGCTGTGGCCCTGGAGGACATCATTGGTTACCGGAGATGATCGGCATGGACATGAATGGATTGATGTGGTCAACAACTGGAGCAACCCACAATGAAACAGCTACCTGAAACCGGCTTTCTGCGCCTTACTCAAATCATTGGTAATCCCAAGACAAACCCACCGGTACCACCGTTGATTCCGATCGGCAGGTCTTCGTGGTGGGAAGGCGTTCGAACTGGCCGATTTCCAAAGCCAATAAAACTCGGGCCACGCACTACGGTTTGGCGGGTTGAAGACATTCTCGCGTTAATCAAACAGTGAAGACTGGGTGTTATGCTGTTTTCCACCCTGTGCTGCGGCTGTGGGTCAGGGCCGCCATGGCGATGCGGCGGATGGCGTCCACGCTGCCGGCCTCCTCGATCCAGGCGGCCGGTATGGTCAGCGAGACAATGGTGTGGTCGGATACAGGTTCGGCTCGGCCTGGTTCGACCTTGATGTCATGTTTGCCCGTTTCATGGAATCCGTGATTTGATTCCAGGGGGTGGACGGCATATTCAAACCCAGTATTGGGCTCTCGGCTACAGGTTAGGGCTGGCGTGGTTGGGGTGGACGCGAGGGATTTGCCCTCAATTTGCCGGTATTTCTCCCGCATTCGTGCACAGCGGGTTGAAGTAATCAGATCTCCGGAGTCGAGCAGTTCCCTGCGTGCTTCACCAGGCAGACTTCGGAAATGTAGGAGCACATCCACGCTGCGCATCCTGCCGCTTTCAAACAGTGCTCGGTAGGCTGGGTTGGCGGCCAGTTCGTGGCCGCGCACCCAGTCAGGGCGCTTGCCCAGAGCGTCAGAAATCGCTGCGGTACCGAGGCCAGAACTTCGCATGTCCGAGATGGCGTCTACATATTCCATGGGTGTGAGGTCGCGGTGGTGGGTATTTTCGGAGCACTGCACTACCCACCGTGTGTGTTTATTTGTGCGGGACAACAGCACCAGGCAGGTTACGGAATCCAGGCCGGCGAGCTTTGCAGCGCGCCAGCGGCGTTCGCCGTACAAAATCGTGTGCTGGCCGTCAGATTCTTTACATACCAGGATGGGCTGGAGGATTCCGACTACTTTGATGCTGGTGGCCAGATCAGCCAGAGCATCCGGGTCAAATACCTTGCGCGGTTGCGCGGGATCGGGGCGGATCAGGTGCAGTGGCACCTGGCTCAGTTGGGCAGGGGAGGCGTCGAATAATGTGTTCATGGGGAATTGTGGCCATGCTCGGAGGTGATTCAGGTTTTGAAAAGATGAAAAAAATTGATTAATTGGGAGATCGCCCTTGAGGGCATCACTGGTTACCGCGTAGTGGCCGACCCATGAATGAAAGTTTGCTTCGCCAGAGGAGGACCAGTCCATCATAGTGATCACTGCGGATAGCGGTATATCAGCCTTATGTGAAGCTTCACATAAGGCCGATTATGCATAGTCCTCGATTATGTGAAGTTTTAGAACGGATAGTGCTGAGAGGTAGGTGAAAAGCGGCACTGCAGCGGTTGATTCTACTGTCTGCTGGACATAATTTCTTCGGTCGTCTGAAGTGGTGGATACACGTCATATGACCATTATGAAACGTGCGCTGGCCAGGCATCACGCAACCAGAGGCTAAGATCCAGCGCTACCTGGCATCTGACTCGCTGATCAGCTTTCTGAAGACGCTGTGATTATGTGAAGGTAGAAATTCGCGCTTGCCGCTGCCAATCAGTGTTTGGTATGCATTTTTATCATTCACTTCACATAATCGAGGACTATGCATAATCGGCCTGAACGGCCATTGGGGATTTGATGGTTGAGTGGCAGCAGCAGTTCGCTTTGCCGCCGCTTGAATGCTTCCTGCCATCAAACTGATAAGCGAAAATTCGGGCGGCTGCTTACCAAAAAACGCTACTCACACTATGTGCCCATTCCTGCCACACTATAAGCCTTTCACAGCAAGGCCGCTTACGCCAAAAACCAATCAGTCGATATTGCAATCTCCTGGAAAATTCTGGCTGAAGAAACTAGATGAAAGGCTCCTCATAGACGTTAGCGACCCTGGTTTTGTCACGTTTTTTATATCGTTACCCCCATCTTTTATCAAAGTTTTTACACTGTCCTGCCTAGCATAACGGTTGTAGGAACATGTTATGGAGGCAAACAATGGATCTCATTTATCTCGCAGGCATTCTTCTTCTCTACGCTTTGACTGCAGGACTTGCTTTTGGCTGTGCAAACCTCGGTGGTTCCAAATGAGCTGGCTACTTATTGTCAGTGCCATTGTCGCGGGTGGGCTGTTGATTTACCTGATTGCGGCACTGCTCAATCCGGAGGATTTTTCATGACAAACCATGCCTGGCTTCTTCTCGCATTTTTTTTGCTGGTGTTGCTGTTGGCGGCCAAGCCACTGGGTAGCTATATCGCCAATGTAATGGAAGGACGTCCTTCGCTGGTGCTGCGCCTCGGGACCGGCATCGAGACGGTGTTGTATCGCCTCTGTGGCGTCCGCGGGGGTGAAGAAATGGGCTGGCAGCAATACGCGTTGGCGATTCTGCTGTTCAATCTACTCGGCGCGCTCGCAGTCTATGCCTTGCAACGGCTGCAACTCTGGTTGCCGCTGAATCCTCAAGGTTTTGCCAACGTTAGCCCGGATTCGTCCTTCAATACCGCTGTCAGTTTTGCCACCAACACCAACTGGCAAGGCTATTCCGGTGAATCGACCATGAGTTACCTCACCCAGATGCTTGGGCTGACAGTGCAGAACTTTTTCTCGGCCGCCACTGGCATCGTCGTCGTCATCGCACTGATCCGGGGTTTCGCCCGACACACGGCGAAGACCCTCGGCAACGCTTGGGTCGATCTGACCCGCATTACGCTCTATGTGCTGGTACCAATATCACTGGTCTTTGCCGTATTTCTGGTCGGCCAGGGTGCTATTCAGAATTTCGACGCCTACCAGGATGTGACGACGCTGGAAGTCACGAAATACGACAATCCCAAGCTCGACGCCGCTGGACAGCCCCTCAAGGACGAGAAAGGCAACCCCGTAACGGAGTCGGCCACTACGCCAACCCAGACCTTGCCAATGGGTCCGGCTGCATCGCAGGAAGCGATCAAGATGCTTGGCACCAACGGCGGTGGCTTCTTCAATGCCAATTCGGCGCATCCGTACGAGAATCCGACGCCACTGTCCAATTTCGTCCAGATGCTATCAATCTTCCTGATCCCGGCAGCGCTCTGCTTCACCTTCGGCCGCATGGTCGGCGATAACCGCCAAGGCTGGGCCGTACTGGCCACTATGACACTAATTTTTGTGGTCATGGCTGTCGTCGCGGTGAGCTTCGAACAGCAGGGTAACCCCTTGCTGGCCAAGCTTGGCGTCGATCAGTCCGTCACTGCCTTTCAGGCGGGTGGAAACATGGAAGGTAAGGAAACACGTTTTGGAATTGCAGATTCGGGCTTGTTCGCCACCATCACCACGCTCGCCTCCTGCGGCGCGGTCAACGCCATGCATGACTCGTTCACACCCCTGGGTGGTTTTGTTCCTCTGTGGAACATGATGCTTGGCGAGGTGGTATTCGGTGGTGTCGGGTCGGGACTTTACGGAATGCTGGTATTCGCTGTGATGGCGGTTTTCATTGCAGGGCTAATGATCGGCCGCACGCCGGAATACCTCGGCAAGAAAATCGAAACCTTTGAAATGAAAATGGTTTCTATTGCCATCCTGGTAACGCCGCTACTGGCACTTGCTGGAACGGCTATCGCCGTAATGGCGGCCGATGGCATTGCCGGTATTGCGAACCCGGGCGCCCACGGCTTCTCGGAAATTCTCTACGCCTTTACTTCGGCTGCCAACAACAACGGTAGCGCCTTCGCAGGGCTATCTGCCAATACCCCCTTCTATAACACGCTGCTTGGCGTCGCCATGTGGTTCGGTCGCTTCGGCGTCATCGTGCCTGTACTGGCCCTGGCTGGTTCCCTCGCCGCCAAGAAGCGCATTGCTGTCAGCGTTGGGACCATGCCCACCCATGGCCCCCTGTTCGTAGTGTTGCTGATCAGTACTGTCGTGCTGGTCGGCGCCCTGAATTATGTCCCCGCGCTCGCCCTTGGGCCGGTAGTCGAGCATTTGATGCTCTGGCCCGGCAATTGAGCCAAAGGAGAAACTAATGACGCACAAGAAACTTGCCATGTTTGACCCGGTATTGATAAAGCCGGCCATCGTGGATTCATTCCGAAAGCTAAATCCTGTCTTGCAGTGGCGCAATCCTGTGATGTTCGTGGTTTACATCGGCAGCATCCTGACTACGATGCTCTGGATGCAGGCCTTGGTCGGACAGGGCGAAGCCTCGGCCAGCTTCATCTTCGCTGTCGCCCTGTGGCTGTGGTTCACTGTACTGTTTGCCAATTTTGCCGAAGCGCTCGCCGAAGGTCGGAGCAAAGCCCAGGCAGCATCATTGCGTGGGCTAAAAAGGGAAACCTGGGCCAAGAAGCTCAAAGAACCGAAGGCCAGTGCCGAGTGGACGACGGTGCCAGCCACTGACCTGCGCAAGGGCGATTTCTACCTGGTGCATGCTAGTGAAACCATCCCGGCTGACGGCGAGGTCATCGAAGGGGTAGCTTCGGTGGATGAATCTGCCATCACCGGCGAATCCGCCCCCGTCATTCGCGAGGCTGGTGGTGACTTCTCGGCTGTGACAGGCGGTACCCGCGTGCTTTCGGACTGGCTGGTCGTTCGCGTGACGGTCAATCCTGGTGAGACCTTTGTTGACCGCATGATCGCCATGGTTGAAAGCGCGAAACGCCAGAAGACGCCCAACGAGATCGCGCTAACAATCCTGTTGGTAGCACTCACCATCATCTTCCTTGGCGTAATTGTCACCCTGCTGCCCTACTCGATGTTCAGTGTCGATGTGGCGAAGGCTGGCACGTCCGTGACCATCACAGTACTCATCGCCCTGCTGGTCTGTCTGATCCCGACGACGATTGCCGGTCTGCTATCGGCCATCGGAGTCGCTGGCATGAGCCGCATGATGCAAGCCAATGTCATTGCCACTTCCGGCCGCGCTGTTGAGGCTGCTGGTGACGTCGATGTGCTGTTGCTGGACAAGACCGGAACCATCACCCTTGGCAATCGCCAGGCTGCGGCCTTTCTGTCGGCCGATGGTGTAAAGGAATCGGAACTGGCTAACGCCGCTCAACTGGCGTCGCTCGCCGACGAGACGCCGGAAGGCCGCAGCATCATGGTTCTAGCCAAGCAGAAGTATGGCCTGCGCGAGCGTGATATTAAATCCCTTGACGCTCATTTCGTTCACTTCTCGGCCCATACTCGCATGAGCGGTGTTGATATTCAGGGCAGCCAAATCCGCAAGGGCGCCGCGGAAGCCATCCGCAAGCATGTGGAAAATCTTGGTGGTAGCTTCCCGTCGTCGGTTCTCGTGACCGTCGAGGATATCGCCCGCCGTGGTAGCACACCCCTGGTGGTGGCCGAAGGCGCTCGCGTTCTTGGTGTCATCGAGCTCAAAGACATCGTCAAAGGCGGCATCAAGGAGCGCTTTGCAGAATTGCGCCGGATGGGTATTCGCACCATCATGATCACTGGCGATAACCGTCTCACGGCCGCAGCTATTGCCGCAGAAGCCGGCGTCGACGACTTTCTTGCCGAAGCGACACCCGAAGCCAAATTGGCATTGATCCGCCAGAATCAAGCCGAAGGCCGTCTCGTCGCCATGACAGGCGACGGCACCAATGATGCTCCGGCCCTGGCCCAGGCGGACGTAGCCGTGGCAATGAATACCGGCACCCAGGCGGCCAAGGAGGCCGGCAACATGGTTGATCTGGACTCCAATCCGACCAAGCTAATCGAAGTGGTGGAAACGGGCAAACAGATGCTGATGACACGCGGAGCATTGACCACATTCAGCATCGCCAATGATGTCGCGAAATACTTCGCCATCATTCCGGCTGCCTTCGTCACTACTTACCCACAGCTTGCATCCCTCAATATCATGAGGCTGGCCAGTCCCTCATCCGCAATTCTAGCTGCATTAATTTTCAATGCGCTTATCATCGTGTTCCTGATCCCTTTGGCACTAAAAGGTGTGAGGTATCAAGCCTTGGGCGCTGCAGTGCTGCTGCGCCGCAACCTTGCGGTCTATGGGCTTGGTGGCATCATCGCCCCGTTCATCGGTATTAAGCTGATTGACATGCTGATTGCCGCTGGCGGCCTCGCCTGAAAAAGGAAACCATCATGAAAACACTATTACGTCCCGCCATCACCCTGTTCGTGCTGTTGTCCATCGTCACCGGCATCGTCTATCCGATGGCAGTTACCGGTATCGCCCTGGCAATTCTTCCCGAACCTGCCAACGGTAGCCTGATCATTAAAGGTGGGAAACCAATCGGCTCGAAGCTGATCGGCCAGAATTTCACCAACCCAGGATATTTCTGGGGTCGGCCGTCGGCTACGTCACCTCAACCCTACAACGGTACCGCCTCGGGCGGGTCGAATCAGGGGCCGCTGAACCCGGCACTTACCGATGCCGTTAAAAGCCGTATCGAGGCACTGCATGCCTCAGATCCTCAAAATCTGTTGCCAATTCCGGCCGACCTCGTTACAGCTTCCGCCAGTGGCCTCGACCCGGACATCAGTCCTGCCGCGGCTCACTATCAGCTAGAGCGAGTCGCCAAAGCTCGCAAGCTGCCGCCGGAAACGGTGACAGCCTTGATCAACGCGCATACACAAGGGCGCCAATGGGGAATCTTAGGCGAACCTCGTGTTAATGTACTGCAACTCAACATAGCCCTTGATGACCAGACAGGAAAATGACCGACTCCCGCCCTGATCCCGACCGGCTTCTCGACAGAATTAATGAAGAGGAGATCCGTGCCACCCGCGGTAAGCTGAAAATATTCTTCGGCGCTTCTGCCGGTGTCGGCAAGACATACGCCATGCTGTCCTCCGCACACCAGCAGGCCCAGCAAGGCACAGATATCGTCATTGGAGTGGTGGAAACCCATGACAGGAAAGAAACAGAGGCATTGCTGGAAGGACTGGAGCGACTGCCGCCCAAAGAGGTGTTCTACCGCGACAAGATGTTGAAGGAATTCGACATTGATGGTGCCCTGGCCCGCAAGCCAGTACTGATCCTCATCGACGAACTTGCCCATTCCAATGTGCCTGGATCGCGTCATCCCAAGCGCTGGCAGGACGTCCATGAACTGCTTTCGTCCGGTATCGATGTCTATTCGACGGTCAATGTCCAGCACCTGGAAACGCTCAATAATGTGG
>VFSW01000744.1_pt1 | contig 48250 bp, 66 predicted proteins | sample 5358111 | NCBI WGS metagenome assembly VFSW01 (sample SAMN11554181, study PRJNA540505) | mine drainage metagenome | isolation source: sediment from site ElyBrook_90M | place: USA: Ely Copper Mine, Vershire, VT | collected 2017 | reverse complement strand
TTAAATGGCGCGATGATTCCCCCTTCGGTTACATTTTAGACGGCGCGATACGCCCGGTTGACGTATCTGCATTTCCTGTCTAAAGTAAAGAAGTTGGGTCGTGAGGCTAGGAATAATTTCTGGCTCGCCACGGCCCATTTCTTTCGTCTCCCTCGGCTGGGAGGTCGTACAATCGGTAGTACATCAGCCTCTGGAGCTGACTATCCTGGTTCGAGTCCAGGCCTCCCAGCCAAATCTAGAAACTACATGACTTAGAGCCTCTGTCACACAATCTGTCACACATTTGCATTTTTCCTCCCGGAAGATTTTCCAAATCTCAGTATTGTAACGTTGAGGGAAAATGCAGAAGAAGGTGACACTTCTGATTCGTATTCGCGTGGGCAAGAGGTACCCATTCGCGGAACCCGTCTACTCGGCCAACGGGAAATTGAAGCCCCTGTGCGCCATGGTTGACGGGCGGCCGGAACACCACCCTGAGGGCACCTACCATCTTCGCTACCAACGAAAAATCCACCCCTCTGTCGGAAACCAGGCGGATGAAGCGATTGCCGCGTTGGCCCGGAAGGAAATTGAATTGCGTGCGGCTGCAATGGGTATGCATATCCCAGCCGACCGACAGTCAGCGGATGCGAATCGGCGCACAATAGACGCGGCGCTCAAGGAATATACCGCTGAAATTCTAGCCCAGAAGGACTACTCAACCTACCGGGCATATGCACGAGCCACAAGGCAGTTCCGTGAGTCCTGCCTGAAGAAGATTTATCTTGATGAAATCAACCGGGCAGATTTGTTGAACTTCATAACTTTCCTGCGGAAGCTAAAGAGCAGGAGAGGCAAGCGATTGAGCGACCGGACAGTTCGGAACCGTTTCGTATACGTTCTGTTCTTCCTAAACGCAAATGGCGCTAAGGGTCTCGTCAAAAAGAAGGACTGGCCGCAATACACGGAGCGAACCCCCGAGGAATACACGGAACAAGAGTTGCAATTGCTGTTAAACCATGCCGACAAAGAGGAGAAACTCGTTATCAACACGTTTCTGTGTTCCGGTTTCCGGCATGGCGAACTGACACACGCTCACTACACCGATTTTGACTACACAGGTTCCAAGGTGCGCGTTACTGAAAAGCCAGAATGGGACTGGCACCCGAAGAAATACCAAGAACGCACCGTGCCAATCCCTCGGTGGCTGACCCAACAAATCGCAGAGCGTCGCAAGTCACATCCTGACGACAAACTTGTGTTTCCCAACATAAACGGGACACCCGATGGGCATATTCTTCGTGTGCTTAAACGCGTATCAAAACGTGCCGGATTTAGCGGTCGCGCAGAGGACCACAAGTTTCGCGCTACCGCCGCGACTCGTTGGGCGAAGGTTTTCGCGCCGCAGGAGGTGCAATACTTACTCGGCCACAAGGACATTCAAACCACAATGCGATATTTGGCGGTAAGCAATATGGATAGCACCGAAAACCGCCGAAAAGTGGAAGTGACGTTTTCCGCGTTCGCACCGGACACGCCAACCGAGCCGAAGCGGACAGCAAAAATTGTTGAAATGGCCGTTGGACGGTGACGTGTCGGGTGCAGGGGATGAGGGTGCGGCCCAACTTAGTATCTTGATTTCAGATTAGAATCCTCTAGCTTTCTTGGGTAATCGAGATTCAGCAGTGCAGCTAACCAATTTCGGGTGCAAATTGTCATCCGAGGTTCGCTGCTTGGTCGGAGAAAAGGTCGCCTCTCAGGGCGGTTCGTTTCACACCTGCTTTGAATCCTAAAAAACTTGGACGAGTGCATGGTCCGCCGTGCGTTTCCGTTCATATTTCAAAGGGTGAAAGGTCATTATTATGGAAAAGCTCTTGAACGTCATCAAAGTTGCCGAGTTGCTCGCGCTGCATCCGGAAAGCATTCGCCGCCTGTGCCGCGCCGGGCGAATACCGTATCTCAAGGTCGCGGGACGGCTGCGTTTTGACCCCCGTGCCATTGAAGTGTGGCTCAATAAACGCAGTGTCCCGGCGTAATGCGAAGCAGAAATCGCAGCCATGGGAAGTCTTCCTGAGCATCAACGGGGCGCAGCAGGCAGGACGGCGAAGTACGCTGCTGGACTGAATGGTTGCGGCCGTCGCGGGTGCAGCGCAACTCCGTTCCTAATCGCGATCAAATTAGACGGTTGTGACAAATTTTGTTAACCGCTCCTGGCTGCATCGCGCTACGGAGGCTTGAAACCCGTCAAGTTACGTTACCGTGCTTCAAAAAGTCCTCGATAAGCTGCCCCGCATAAAAGAGTCGTGGGCTCGGGCTTGAACCTTCGCCTTGCGTTCGTGATCCTACTTTTTGACAACGTCTTTTTCTTCGGAACGTGCATCAAAGGAGTGTAGAACAACGGTATAATTAGGGATGTAAGCAGTAGGACAGGAATAGCAGCGACCGAGTGTCGCCCTTAAGTGGGCGGTGAGTGGAAGCCGTCCTGTCGAGTCTGCACGGTGCAAGTCCGTGCGAATTCGGCTGGGCGGCTTTTTTATTTTCTGGAGGAAAAGACAATGGCAAGCAACAAAGCAAAGACGCCGTATAGGCAGTGCTTCACGACTAGATCATTCGCACACTCCGGCTGCGACATCGGTGGCGACGGGAAGCCCCTGCCGCATATACCCTGCGACAACTGCGGGCTGCTGGTTCGCAACACGACCGAGGGCAGGAAGCAGCACGTCGCAAGCGATTGCAGTGATGGTCTGTTGGGTCTCAAAAATCCCGACGCAGCACCAGGTAAGCACCTACTCAGGGACAAACGGGGTCGTGTGGTGATGTTTGACTCAGAGGAAGCGTGCTTTGAGTACGGCTATAAGCATCCCAAGTCCCCGTTCACTTGGATCGTTAATCTGGGGGAGATATGACGACCAGCTTGGCGATCAGGGAAAAAGAGGATCGTGCAACGGGTTGCACAACCCTCGCAGACCTAGTTGAGTACGTGGACTCCTGCGTAGAGGTGGACGGCGAGGAACTGGGCGAGTACATAGAAAGGAACTGGTGCCCAGCCGTGGGCCACCTTCCTGGCCTGATGCACCTCGTCATAGAGATGCAGCGCAAGTTCAAGAATCTTGACCGCAAGAAGCAGGTCAACGGCACCTACCTGACGATCCGTGGTTTCAGGTCGTTCAAGAAGTGGTTCGCCAGCTTCACGGGGAAGTCCGAACGGCTGGGCTACTACCTGCTTGAGACGGAAAATAAGAAGAACGAACGCAACGCAGCACGGCGCACCAGCGGGAAGAAAAAGGACACGGACTCCGAATCGTTTCTCGCACGCTGCGGCGACGCCAAGAAGAAGCTGGCCGAAATCCAGCGCCAGTCGAACAAGCCGTCCAAGTACGGCGAGATTCTGGACGTTAAATCCCTCTACGGTCAGATTGAACCCACCATTGACGCAGTGTTCCAAGAATTCCTGGCGCTGATCTCCCCAGAGGGCTACGAAGTCCGCCAAGGCGACAACGGCGGCTGGTATTTGTCGGAGAAGGGCGAGGACGAACCAGAACCGCCCGCCCGGAAAAAGAAGCAGCGCAAGCTCACCTACGAGGAATCGCTTGTGTCTCTGGGCGATCACACCTACGAGACGCTGCACCGGGATATTTTCTTGATCAAGCAGACGCATCACTACCGTGCGATTAAAAAACTGCACAAAGAATTGAACGGGCAAGGCTCCCTGACGTGGAACCAGATCGTCGCAGAAGGAAGGTTTTCGTAGAAGCAAACAAATTTGACCCCGAAGGGACTTGGGGCAATAGCACAAATCGGTCACGTTGAGACCGTAAACAACGAATGCAGTGAAAGGAACACAATGCCCGAAGGCAAAACCAACAACACTTTCGTTCTCCACTCGGCCTTGCAGAAGGCGATCCGACGCGGCAACGAACGCGACGCGCTTGAGGCCGTGTGGCAGCTTGACATGGAAGCGGGAGGCTCGCACACCCGTTCCCGCGCGGGTGGCATGTGGTCCATCATGCGTCGGTGCTGCGCGGAGGACGTTGATTCCGTCGCCGTGCTGCCAGCCATAGAAACGCTGTGGCGTTTCTGGGAGAAGCAGTGCGAGTCCCGCCGCAACACGCACGAACCCTGGCGGGTGTTCACCTTCAAGGCGGTGATGCTCCTGTGTGCCGCGCCGAAGTCCCGCCGCGTGGACAACGCGTTGACCGTGATCCCTGCTGGCAAGCTTGAGGCGACCGTGGAGGAGTTCCGCAAGACCGGGAGGAAGTCTTTTCCCATTCCCGCCTACGCACACGACGGCATCCACACGGGCAAGGGAGACCGAAGCACGAAGCTGGAATTCATGGTCGCCGAGGACGCCGTCCTCAATCCCCGGTCCGACACGGACGACGAGTACTTTCGGGAAATCGCAAGGGCGGCTGAAGGGGCGGTCTCGCAGGCTGAGGCTGACGCCAAGGCGACGGCGGGCGAGACATGGCAGGCGATACACGAGGAGGGTCTGGGACAGGGCGTCCAGGACGCCGCCAACGGCGAACGGAAACGTTACGCCATCGCTCTGGAGACGCTTAGGTTCCACCCGCAGCAGCCCTACTGGCAGGGGTACATCAAGGGCTACGAGGACGGGATGAAGGAGAACTGATCGGTCTAAAAAGTTTCGCCAGAGTGATCTGGCGATTGCGGCAAACAAAGAAGGAGAAACGGAAATGAGAAACCAAACTTTGTCGGAGACGTGAGTCCCCGGTTTGAAGGATTCACCAGCGTAAGTATGGTAAGGCAGTATTAAGAACAAGCCGAAACGCCTCTCCACAGGCGTCCGTTGGGGATGACCGTCCAACGCTGATGAGGGCGAAAGCCCCACGGGCAGGTCAGGAGAAAAACAATGCAATCACAGTATCTATCAAAGGCAGCAGCCGGAGGACAGAATCACATGGCAAAGAATAAAGAGACATCCACTCGCGGGGCAGGCAAGGGGCAGAAACTTCTGTCCGGCACTCGCGACCAACTGATCAGAGACCTTCAGCGCGTTCACAAGGTGTTTCCCACGGCGCAGCCGGATCGCGACTTTTACCGCGTTCACGGCAAGTACAGCGACGCTTCGGTCAAGGTGCATTTTTCGCGTTTCAAGGACTTCGCGGCAGCCGCCGTGCCAGAGATGACGCCGGACGAAGCGTTCAAGCTGGCGGTGCGGAGCCTTGACCGGGCATTCGACCTGATCCAGAAATGGCACGAAGACGCGGCGTATGGTGAGGGCTGGGTCAAGCACCAGATCGACGCGGTTAACGCCCGCGTTCACGAACTGGACGAGCTTTTCTATATGTGGCGGTTGGTCAAGACAATAGACGACAAGGAAGAGCAGGGGGAACCGATCCCGACCGTGCTGCCCGACCCGGAGTTTTTGGAGGAGAAACAATGAGCGAAGAAAGCAAAGAACTCGCAATCGCAAAAGCCAAGCACTTGCTGCTGGTGCTCAAATTGATGAAGGATGACCCGCAAGGTCACCATACCTCGATACCCAGCACAGACCCGGCGAAAATCCTACACGGTCGCTGGCAAGCTGTGGTCGGCGACCTACAGGAGTTGGTGGACTATTTGAACGAGGAACTCAAACTCAAGGGCACGAAACTCATCTTCGACACCGAGGAGTTTGCTGACATGGAAGTCAAGGGGTTGATCCAATGAGCGAGGTCTTTTGCAAACAGTGCGGCGTGACCGACGACCAGCAGGCGAAGTACGACGACGGCTGCGGGGTGTTTTGCCAAGAGTGCGACGAGTTCAGCGAGATGGGCGCGGAGGAGGCGGAATGAAGGTCTCGGCGGAACGCGAGGAACAGATCAAGCAGGATTTTCGCGTTTGGGTTGTCCTTCGCGATATGGAGGCGGAAGAACGAAACGCAACAGAGCGGCAGAACTGAGACCTGATTTTAGTCAGCCCCTTCGGCGAGGTCTGTGGTCACTTCAGCCGCCAGACTCGGTTCTGATGAGCGTGGTTCGAGACTCGCCGACTGGGTAACGTCCGCCCAGTAAATTCCCATGTGTCTTTTTCCTTGAACAGGCTTCCTGCGGCGTTTCCCAAGTAGCCGGAAGAATAGCCTTTTTCGATTAGCCACTTTTGCGCATCATCTGCCGTGGCGGTGCGGTCCGCCCTCGCCAAGGCTGCTTCGACACAGGCGTGCCGGGCAAGGCGCAACATGTGCTTCCGAGAAACCGCCGCGATGTCCATGCCCTCGCTGCGACGGTGCTCGCCTTCCTCGCTGTCGAAGATCGCAGCATCATTCCTAGCCTGTATCGCCTCGTCCAAGACATGCTTATTGGCAATCTTGTCGGTCGGAAGCTTGCTGATTCTGTTCTTTCTGCCCATCTAGCCCATCCTCTTGGCGGCAGGCATTTGAAGTTGCAAGTGGTCACCCCGCTCGCGGGATCGCCGCTTACCGCATCCGCCTACAAAGGAACTCCATAGCGGCAATTCCGAAAGCAACAATCAGTGCAGATTTCTCCAATTCCGAATCCTTAGGCATGAAGTCGGACGCGATACGGCAATTGTTCTGCGAGCGCTACTTGACTGGGATTCCGTACAGGGACATTTGCTGGGAGCTTGGAATCAGCGAGCGCACGGCTGGCAACTGGGCGCGGGAGATGATGTTGCCATCCAGACGCAGCGGGCCGCGCCGCCAGCGGTGGGTGCCCGACAAAAAGCCGAAAATTGGCTGACTTCAGTATTTATAGTTAGCCGGATCGCTGGGCGACCAGAGATCAAAACCGGGGGCGGGTTCCTGCTTGCACCTACCCGCCTCAGGGTTTCAACGGCACGCCTCGGCAGGCGTTCAAAGGTGCAAGGACGAAATGGTGCAAAATGGGCAACCCTAAAAAGATAGACCTATCAGCGGTCCTTGAACAGGACGCCGCGCCAAAGATTCCCCGAATCTGCTACGAACGGGAGTGCAGCAACATCGCACTGCCGGGCGACGAGTTCTGTGCTGAGCAAACGGGCAAGCAGGCTGTGAAGCAGGCAGGTTTCCCAACCCGGAAAAACGGTCGGATTGCTGGCGTCAGCCCGTGGAAGAAGGAAATAGAGTCCAATGGCTAAGATGACCGAGGCACAGAAAGCATCTTTTGACCGCAGCGTCCAGCGTAGCGTGGCGAGGAACGGCAACGACGGGGACGAGAAGCTAGGTCTGTTCATCAGGGTCGCGCAGTCCCGCATCTACAACGGCAAGCCAGTGTACAAGGCGCTGCTGAAGGAGGTCATCTTTATGCGCCTGCACGACATTCACGAGTGCGACGTGCGCATTCCCAAGGGCACACCGTGGAGCAAAGACTACACCAAGTATGAGGGCTGGTGCTACGCCAGACAGGAATACCTCGCGGGGCGTGTAGGGTGCGAGTACAAGTACGCCAATCAAGCTCTGCTTCAGATCGTGGAGGACGGCTATCTCAAGACCCGGAAGTACAAGGGCAAGGACGGCGCATGGCACAGTCAGTACTTCCCCGACGAGTTCGCCATCGACTCCAAGATCGCTGAGCTTGAGGCAAGCGGTGCAACCTCAACGCCGAGTTTACCTCGGAAGAAATCGCCTCGGAAGAAAAGTACCGACAAATCTGTCGCCACCCCCCTATCGTCATTAACACGAGTAGCCAATCGTGATTATCACGATAGCCCTATCGTCATTAACACGAGTAGCCAGTCGTGTTTAACACGAGTACCCAATCGTGATAATCACGACGTAGGTAGTTCTCTTGGTTTGTCTTTTGAGGTGGGTGGTAGCGGCAGTTTATTTAGCCAGCCCCCTTCGGCTTCGCCTTCGGGGATCACTGACTGCTGCGCTCCGCTTACAAACCAAGAAAAGACAAACCCCAAACCCGTAGGGGCTTTAAGTTCGGTAGCGAAGATAAAACCAAAGACAACCCCCAACCGCTGCCCCAACCTTGACTGCCGGGAATTGCTGATCCCCGGCGAGGAGCATGTGTGCTGGGAAGAGGGCACCGCCAAAGTCAAGACTGCGATAGTCGGGTTCGATGTGGAGGAAGCATGAGCACGCAGCGGAAGAAGAACAGGTTCCTGAACGCCAAGCGGGACGGCAACTCGTACACGCTGAAGCCCGAGGCTCAGTCGCAGCACGCCGCCGCCTGCCGGAGGAGCGAGAAGGCGATGGAAGCGAGATGTGAGAACTGTGGAACTCCTTTGAGGTGACAGATGAACAAGCCAGAAAGCCCAGAAGTACTCGCCGTCGTGCCGCTGCCAACAGCCGAGGAGCGCAGGCGGCGGGAGACCATGCTGGCGCGGGTGATGCTCCTCGCGATTGACATCGTGCTTGCAGGCGAACCGCTTGGGCTGGAGACAGCCCGCGAACTGTTCCATGAGGTCCGGAACTGCTATCCAGAGCTTGTGGACGAGTACCTATGACCCGTGAACGCAGCATGCGTCGCGCCAAACTACTTGACCGCCAGAACACTCTTGTCCGCAGCGACGTCTTCATTCACGGCTTGGAACCCGGCACGCTGAAAGCATTGCGCCACGCTTTGGAGCAGGGGCTTGTGCCCTCGGGCTTGAATATCTCGGGCGATGACGAGCCTATTGTGGTTCTCCGGTTCACCCGGTCCCATGTCGGGTAGGCTGAGGCGCTAGTCAGGAACGTCGGCGACTATTCGGTTTACTCAAAAGGGCGTGTGAAAATAATGATGAGTGCAGTCCAACTGCCACTTGCCTAATCCTTGGGCACACTGAAAACAGCGATGCGCCTGTGACCGAGGTTAAACGTCGTGAGTAGGGTTCCGGCGAAGGCTCGCTTTTTCCCGCTTTGCGCCACCAGCCTCCATTTTGAACCCTTGGTCATTTTTCCGCCCTTCAAGACCTTCTCTCCCAATACTTTCGTATAGGTTGCCATGTTGGATTGCTCCCCCCGCAGTGGTGGATTTTGGCGCGGATTTTATCACGCGCTATCGTACCGCGTTACTTGAACCTTATATCGGATTTGACAACGGAAGTGCGCGGCGCATATCCTTCGCGGCAGGGATCAAGTCTGCGGGACATTTAGGGACTTTGCAGAGGGTTACTTTACAGCGTCATCACTCTCATGCTCGGCAGCCAAGGGTGGTGGGCGGTTAGATTCCGAATTGGAGTGCCACATGGGATATAAAGCTGAAACTGTTTCAGCTACGGTGAGCCGTCTAAACTTCAACTTCTTTTTGCCAGCCATCCAGCGGGAATTTGTTTGGTCTACCGACAAGGTCATTCAGTTGTTTGACTCCCTGATGAGGGGCTATCCAATTAGCTCGTTCCTTTATTGGGAATTGAAGCCGGAGAACCGCGACAAATGGCAGGTGTACCGATTTATCGAGGATGCTCGCGAGGGTGGAAGCCACAATTTGCTTGCCAACACTGATGGCGTCCAGCAGTTGACCCTTGTCCTCGACGGGCAGCAGCGATTGACGTCGCTACTCTTGGGGTTGAGGGGGACTTACACGCTCAAGAGGAAATACAAGCGGAAGAAATTTGCGGAGTCGTGGTCGAAACAAAGGCTTTATCTGAACCTTCTCAAAGACCCACGTTTCGAAGAAGAGGACGGCGAGCAAGGAATTCGCTACGGATTCACGTTCTTTGAAACCGAGCCTTTGAACAGCGATGATGCTTTTTGGCTGAAGGTCGGTCGCGTTCTCGACTTTGACAGTGAAGATGCCTTCGATAAGTTTAAGGACGATCTAGAGGAGAAGCTCCCCGGCAACTGCACGAAAGATCAAATGCGCCTCTTCCGGTCAAACTTGGAGCGCTTGTACCGGGCGATATGGAAAGAGCAGCCCATCGCGTATCACACGGAATACGATCAGGAGTACGACCGCGTTCTTGATATATTCGTGCGAGCCAACGAAGGGGGAGTGAAACTAAGCAAATCCGATCTGCTGCTGTCGATGGTTACTGCCAAGTGGGGCGAAGTGAACGCACGCGAAGAAATCTATGGATTCGTTGACCACATCAACGACGACCTTCCCCGACATAATAACTTTGATAAAGACTTCTTAATGAAGACTTGCCTAGTCCTATCCGACCTCGCTGTCGAGTACAAGGTCAAGAATTTCAACAATCAAAATCTTGACCTAATAAAGACCAAGTGGAAAGGGATACAGGACGCCATTGAGAAAGGCGTGCGACTGGTGAATTCATTTGGGATTGACAGGGAGACGCTCATTGGACAGAACGCTGTGATCCCGATTATCTACTACTGCTATAAGCACCCCAAGCTCATGCTGGGTGGAACGACTCCATTTGATGTTGAAAGCGCGGCTCGCATGCGTCTCTGGCTAACAACGGCACTGCTGAGAAATGTATTCAGTGGGCAGTCTGATACTGCTTTGCGCACGACTCGCCAAGTGCTCTCGGCGATGAAGACCGACGATCCTTATCCGATTGAAATGCTGAATAGCGAAATGGCTAAGCGTGGTAAGCCGAGCGCTTTTGACGCGGATGCAATTGAAGAGGTTCTATCCCTCACTTATGGCGAGCCACGTACTTTTCTTGCCCTCAGTCTGCTGTACCAGGACAATAACTGGTCTGTAGACCCGCACGTAGATCACATTTTTCCGAGAAAGTTGTTCTCAAAGAAGTACATGAACGAACGTGGAATTCCTGCTGACGAGCAAGAAAAACTCTCGGAGCTACTCCACAGCATCGGCAATCTTGAACTGCTGAACGCGAAAGAAAACGAGGAAAAGTCCGGGCAGGAATTCGAGAAATGGATCACAACACGACACGATAGCTTCATTTCGCGACATCTCATCCCATCTGATCAGAAGCTCTGGAAACTTGAAAACTTCGAGAAATTTGTGGACGCCCGTGAAGCGCTTATTCGCCAGCGCCTTGAATCTCTGTTCGGCAAGCAGCCAGAAGACAAAACCGCATCCGTGCTTGGAATATGACCTAGAGAAACGAACTGCCCGGAGTTCAAGCGCGGCGACCCTTGATCTCAACGAAAGGGTGCAACAACAGCTTAAGGAGATGTCATTTTTTGCGGCTGTCTGCCATGCACCCGCCGAACGTAACTTGGTGGAAATCACCATCCTGTTGAAATCGCCCCAGAGAAATCAACCATCAAGTGCAGAAGGAGGCTTAGTTGGGCTACTACTCTGACCGTCATCACGGCCCGCCTCCTCGTGTAGTAACGGAGATTCCAGAGCCAGTCAGCAATGGAGTTATGGCTTTGATTCGCAATCGCGCTAACGACGGCTGGCTCGGGCGAGAATACCCTGAGCAGTGTCCCGATGGCAGAGGACCCACTGGGACGGACACCCATGCACTCCGGGAAGCGTTGGGAGCACATCGGCTGTACGACATCTTCGGACCCGGTGTACCACTACCCACAACGCTGGAACTGCTCGACCTGATAGAGTTCTCGCACGAAAAGATTGCCGAACCCGAACGGGCAGGACATCATCCCTTTTTTGATCACTACCACCTTGTATTCAACCAAGACGAAGGGCGAGCTAAATTTCGCGCAGAAATCAACCGGATGTTCGAACGAAATGGGATTGCTTTCGAGCTACGGGAAAACGGCGAAGTCCGACGAATTGCGCCGGAGGGGCTGAGGGAGGCTTTATCACAAGCGGTGTTCAACACGGGCGACAACGCGCTGAACACCCTACTTGAACGAGCGAGAACGCGGTTCCTCAGTCCGAATCCTGCGACCCGTCGCGAATCGCTGGAGTCACTGTGGGATGCGTGGGAGAGAATAAAGTCGCTGGAACTCCCTGCTAACAAACGGGAGAGTACGAAGCGTATTTTGGACAGAGGCTCCGGTGAGCCGCACTTTCGGCAGGTGCTAGAGGACGAAGCTACCATGCTGACCAACATAGGTAACGATTTCATGATCAGGCACGCCGAGGTGGGGAAGACACCAATCGCGGATGACGAACATGTTGACTTTCTCTTTCACAAACTCTTCGCCACGATACGTCTGCTTCTGCGAAAGAGCAATCGCGGAGGATAATCGGCCCGGTTGTACGGGTTCGGTTTCTCCGATGGGCAAACAGCGTATGACAATGCGTGGTGCCCCCAGCACGTCACGCTGAAGACAGAGTTTCAACGGACAAACTCGAACTCGATTGCTTCCCGTTTCCTTAAGACTCCCACTTCAATCAGATTGGTCAGAAAATCCAAATAAGCGCTGGCGGTCGGCAAAGCGGTTGGAACAGATTTATAGCAGGCGAAGACACCAGCATTCAAAGGCCACAAAGGCGTGTGAATTCCAGCAGCAATCCGAGCGATGCGCGGCTCTTTGTCCAATGGTATGACGGTTACAAAATGGAGATGATCAAGCGAGAAACCCAGACGAAGCTGAATTGGTATCTCGTCGCCAAAATGATCGGCTGGGCTGGTGTATAGAAATCCCCTTGGAAGATTCGACTGTTGATTTGCAAAAACAAGGCAGTCGTCCGGGCCGGACGCCTCGTCTTTTCCGAGCGCCCGAAAAATATCCAACGGGAGGTCAAATTTTATGGTTTGCGAAGTCGAGATCATGAAAGCTGTTTTGACGGCCCAGCGCGAAAGTATTCGGCGGTCGTCAGCCGTCAACATCAGAATGCTTTTCTCTAGGCGCATGAGCGGCAAAAGTACAGGCTTGGCTTGGGTTTCCAGACGGCTCATCCACCCGTTATTACAGCGGGCGCAAACCTGCCTTGACTTGAATGTGCTGAGATCGTGGCTTCGCACGACTTCATCCTCCGCTTTGGTCTCATCGTGGAGGAAGTGATTCAATTTCACATTGGGCTGTCTTATTACAGCAGCGAGCCAGTTAGGCAGAATGTGCTCCAACGTGGCTACATCTCCGGTCAATTCAATGCCGCAACCAAAGCAGACTCGCTTCGCCATAGACACCTCCTGAAACGCATTTTAACATTCAAGCGTCGGTGACGTAGGAAACTAAGGATGCCGCTGCCTCGGACATGGAAGCACGTCGGCCCAGGAATGCCTTATCCGAATGTAACCTGCAAGCATGCTGGCACCAAAGTGCCTGACTGATCTGCGACTTGGGAGGACTGCAAAATGATTCGTGACTTGAAGTATCCTGAGGACGCACGCAAAGTAATTGACGCCCTTCACGTTGGTCTTCGCTACGACGCCTCCATAGCTGTGCTCGGCCAGGGCTGTTCTCAGTTGGCGGTTGGTGACAAGCCTGACTTTAGTAGTGCGCCTGTACGAGCTTCGGGAGTCGAGGACGACAAAGCCGTCAGGCGCGATGCTGTAGGTCTTCTCTCGCGGTTTTCTTTTATCTCAATGGTGAGTCGATACGAGAACCATGCTCGATTGCTCTTACTGCAAAGGCGATTTCTTGAAGAAGTCCGTGACCCAGCCAGAAGAATTGGTCCAGAACAAATGTGGAACGTTATTCGGCGCGTAAACTGCGAAATGCGTCAGGGGCCAGTGATCGTGACCAGCCAATACTTGGTGGAGCATCCCTCTGCTGCACTGCGGGCGAGAATGAGATGGTTGGAGGGAACCTATAAGGTTCGAAATTGTCTCGCTCATCGCTTGGGAATGGTTGAGATGATTGACGTGAAACCACCGCGTGTACCGATTGAAAGCGTGAAGGACATCGACACGCTCAAAGCAATCTGGCTGAAGGTCAAATTGTTCGTTGACGGTCGCGAAGTGAATATCCCTTACAGGCAGGGTCCGGAGCAGGGCCAAGGCGAGGTCAAGTTCGATGAATACGAGCGGGAGTGGAAAATTGGTGAGGTCATCCATATCACGCCGCAGGATTGCCAGAATGTAGCTATTAGTCTTTCGTTTTTGGGGAATCAGGTATTGGCCGAGTTTGAGCAGGAGATGAATTCAATGTTGGCCAAGCCCGCCGCGCAGGTGCAGGTGCAGTCATCACCGCGAACGCAGGCGAGTCGAAACCAGACATCAGAACCAGCCGGGCCATCGTCGCCTCGGTCGGAGCAATTGGAAACGCATTTCGCCGACTTTGAATTTAAGCGAAGTGCTGACGTTGGTGTCCGTCTCCCGACAGGCCATCAATGGGTTTGCAACGCCTCACTTCCGAGTTGGCCTCGGATTTTGGATACGGGTCTACTGGAGCATTTGCCGTCCATCTATCTGTGCGAGCGCCACGCTGCTGAATCGGGACTTCAGTGGTAAAGAAGGCGACAGGAAGTGCGACTTGTAGCGGCTGCCTCCGAACGCCAATTAAAAGATCGGAACTCCTTGCGAGCCTGAAACGTGACAACCGGGCACCATCCGATTGCAAGACCCCCAGCCCATCGAGAATGGTATCGTAGGCGGTTGGCGGGAGTTCTTAAAGAATGCTCATCTACGGTTCTGTGTGCAGCGGTGTTGGCGCAGCGACGGTGGCTTGGCGTCCTCTTGAATGGCGTGCAGCCTGGTTTGCGGAAATACTTGCATTTCCCAGCGCGGTCCTGAAGCACCACTATCCCGAAACCCCAAACTTGGGAGACATGACAAAAATATATGACAAAACTACGTTCCTCAAGAAACGCATTGACCTCCTCGTCGGGGGAACCCCCTGCCAATCCTTCAGCGTCGCGGGACTCAGAAAAGCGCTTGATGACCCGAGAGGAAACCTCATGTTGGAGTTTTTGCGACTCGCACACATCAAAAGACCCCGCTGGCTGGTCTGGGAAAACGTGCCCGGCGTTTTATCATCTAACGGCGGACGGGATTTTGGAAGCCTTCTCGGGGCGCTTCGCTACCTCGGGTATTTTGGCGCGTGGCGGGTGCTGGACTCTCAGTATTTCGGAGTGCCCCAAAAACGCCGTAGGGTCTTCGTTGTCGGACATTGTGGAGACTGGCGACCACCTGCGGAAGTTCTATTTGAGTCCAGCAGCCTGCCGAGGAGTGCTGAACCGGATAAAGAAACACAACAAGAGAGTCCCAAGATTGCTTTTGAGCGCCCTTCAAACGGGAGCGAACCGTTAGCTTTCGGTTGGCAGGAGGGCAGGAGTTTCAAGTTTTCCAGCGTCTCAAACCCCTTGACCGCCTCCCAAACTCAGGCAGTAGTGCAGGGCGGGATTGCCCGAAAGTTTACGCCACTTGAATACGAAAGGCTGATGGGTTTCCCGGACAACTACACGCGAATCCCGTGCAGCCGGAAAACGGAATGTCCCGATAGTCTTCGGTGTAAGACGCTTGGTAGCTCCATGGCAGTGCCATTAGTGCGCTGGCTCGGACGGAGAATCAAAGCCCAGATTGATGCGGAAATTTCCGAGGAGACACAGTGACACCACACCAGAGCACGCCGTATCTATATATCAATTCCAATGAACATCGCGGCATGGGGTTCGACAGATGGCTGCCGTCCGTCAATGAATTCACGCCGCACCCGCTGAACGAAAAGGTCTACGGGTCGCCCAAGGCAGACGAAAAACTGATCGAGTCGATCGAGAAGGTCGGAGTCCTGCAACCTATCATCGTCAACCGGAACAAGCAAATCGTGTCCGGGCATCGTCGGTGGCAGGCATGCAAAATCATAGCGGAACGTCGGCCCGAAAAAGACTTCCACATCCTTGCGATAACGTTCGGCGGCAGCGATTTCCAAGCCGAACAACTCCTCATCGAATCAAACCGCCAGCGGGTGAAAACCCTCGAACAAAAAGCCCGCGAGTTCAGGGAGCTAAAGCGCATTGAAGCGGCCCTCGCCAGGGAACGGATGCTTGCGGGAAGGAAAATAGACCCTGGGAAAAACTTTTCCAGGGGTAGGGCCGAAGACAACGCCGCAGCCGCCCTGGGCATGAGCCGTCCCACTGCAAGGAAGCTTGAGGCTGTCGTCCAGAAGGCGGACGGCGGCGATCCCGAAGCGCAAGCCGCCCTTCGCGCACTCAACGAAAAGAAGATGAGCGTAGACGCGGCCTATCGAAAGGTAGCTGCGCCGAAACGCAACGCCGCCAGTGTCGAAAAGGACGAGCAAGCGGCACGGGACTTCAACCAACTGTGCAAGGCGCACGCTTTGGATGCGGACATCTTCCGGGACGAACACGAAGGGCGTTTCCATCTCACGATCTACAACCTGACCAAAGCCCAGGTGTCTGGGCTGCTCGGATACCTGGAGTCCTACGGCGGCTCAAAGCGGAACCCGTCGCGTCTTGATTCACCGCCTCGTTCCCGAGCTTTCTTCGATCAAGCGGTAGACTCCCGGGCCAGAAGCGCAGGAGGGAGTTGACGGCAAATATGGCGGATAGACTCTCAAAGGAAAGACGAAGTTGGCTGATGAGCAGGGTGCGGGGATCAAATACCCTCCCGGAAAGGGTCGTCGAGAAATTCCTCCGTCACTACAGAATTCGTTTTCGGCGACATGATCGGGAACTGCCTGGAACTCCGGACATAATTATTCCGCAGTCCCACGTAGCCATTTTCGTTAACGGATGTTTTTGGCATGGTCACAGAGGCTGTCGCCGCTCAAGACTGCCGTCCACGAGGAGAAAATTCTGGTCCGACAAAATTGAGGCGAACAGGAAACGCGACGAGCGGGTCCGCCGCGCTTTGCGAAGAAGGGGGTGGACGGTGCTGACGGTGTGGGGATGCCGTGCCAGCAGCGTTGCCGATCTGAGCAGAGTGCTTGGCACCGCCTTGATCCTGAAAGAGAGTCGGAGACCGCATTGAGCGTCGGGCAGTCTGGCGTCGGCGGACTGACTCACGATTTGCTGAAAGAGGGTATCACCGTTTGCGCTGGGATAGACATAGACCCGAAATGCCGCTATCGCCCCGCCTTGATCCAAGCACGTTCAAAAAACGTCGCTGCCAGCGCGGCTGTAAGTTGTTGATCCTGAGATACGGAATTTGCCGATTTGAGGGTTCGGAATACATCTGTATCCTGAACGGTGATCGAAGTTCCCTAGACTGCACGGTTGCCCCATGCCACACTGGCGGTACGGCCAGCCGACGAGTGGTTGATACACGAACTTCTTCGCAGAAGGGAGAGCACGCATATGGCAGCCATCGTATTCCCGAGGGAGGGGCAAGGCTTTTGTGCCGAGGTTGTGGTCGGTGACAACATCCACTGGGTTCTGATGGCGACTCACAGTGCGTTGGGACCGTCGGCGTCCTTCTACGATGTGAAAGCAAAGAAATGGAAATACCGGGAATGGGCCGAAGATTTCGACGATGCCAAAGGCAAAGCAGAAAATTACGCCCGAAAGTTTTACAGAGCGGTCGGCCTAAAAGAACCATTCCCCGATTTGGAATGGAAAGAGACAGGTTAGTAGTGCCTGCGACACCCGTGGCCGTCGGCGGCGTCTGACCTGTGGGCGACTCGCTACGAGATTCCTTCCGGTAGCCTCGGTCAGAAATGGAAGGCAATTCTTCCCAAGAAAACGAAACCAACAAGGAAGCAAGAAAGACCGAGGCCAGCAGGTATGAGAATGAAGAGCAACTCGGCGGAGTTAAGCTTACCTTGCCCCACTTTCGGTACATTCCCCGCGTTACGTTGTTCTTCTATATGACGCGATTGTGCCCGCTCAAAACCGCGCAACAATGCCAGAATTACGATGAGGGATAAACAAACACAGGAAATTAAACACACGACAGCCACCTTCGCTGAAAAGGCCACCAAACTACTGGTGCTTCTTGCTGACGAAACCGATGAAGAAGCCAACAGCGCTACAGCGATGCCCGAGGCCGTAATTAGGGTCTTCGCCCCATCTACGTACATGGTTCGGCTATCTTGGCTCGTCCAAGCCCAATCTTTAGTTCGTGCTTCGTGCCAGTAGTGCCAAACAAACATCATTGGGGCAAGCGATAATCCGAGGACAAAAATATAGAACAGGAAGGTCCACGTGGGTGCTCCATCCATGCGGCGGATTCTACCACGCACGTTCCCGGCACTGCCCACTTTCACGCCACTTGACGTACAATCACGGAAAATGAAGCCAATGTTTTCAATTCACGCGGGCGAATACCTAGCCGGGTTACATATCGAAAAGAAATTCCGGCACGTTAACCTGTCGGTGCAAGCCAAGGATACGGTCTGGCGGATAAAGATGAGACGGTTTACGGGCACTCTTCCCTGTCCGAAGCAGGGATCGAGATGGGACTTTTTCCGAAAGATTTGATTCAGGAACTTTTGGTTCTCAACAAAAAGTGGTCTGACACGCGCAGAAAACCTGAAGTCGTGCCGCCGTCCAATGACACCGCTCCCCTTGCGAATGCTTCGTACTACAAGCCGGGAACGCCCATGACGGACAACATCCATCTGTTCGTCCGACCGCCCAAGGAAGTTGGTGGTTTCTTCACGGTAGAGGACGCCGCGAAAAATGTTTTGGCTTACGGTCGAACTATTGAAGAGATCGCCGTAAAATGGCATCAAATTGACGATCAAAAAGTAATTGTAGAAAAGTTGACTCCAAACGGTTATGGCGGCAGCCATCGACTTTTGAACTTTGTCTAGCCGTTGCGTCCCTAAGAGCATCGACTGGATCGTCGCAGGGGAAGAAAGCCACAACAAGCCTCCCTCATAGCTAGGAACTGCCGTGGAGTTCCTCTTGATCTATAAAGGCATAAACTACGACGTGTCCCCAAAAGTCGATTCGGTAAAACACCACTAATGGCTCGTCATGTGCCGTTGCACGCTTAGCCCGAAAGGCAGGGCCGATGTCGTAGGAAACTGCAAATTTCTCCACGATTTTCCATATCCCATCGGGCACGTCCCCTTCATGGACGAAATGCACTTGAACAGTATACGGACGCTCGACGTACCGCTTTGCGATCTGGTATTCGCAGCCTCGAACCATCTTCTCAGCCTCGCGCCGAATATCCTCTTCCTTGAAGGTCAGGGCAAACTGGGGCGCAGGCGTCTGCCATTCACCGAGTCCGGGGAACATGGACTTCTTTTCATCAGAGTCTAGCTCGTCCATCGGGCGAATGCTTTCGATCAGCTTTTTCTTCTCCTGCTCCCGTGCGTGCAGTTCATTAGGGCCAAGTTGCTTCCGCTCCTCCTCTGTCAATCCGATAGCTAATCCCTTTTTTACCCTCTGGTAGATTCCCGCTATCTCATGTCTCGTCACATCAAGGCACAAAATAATTGTGTTCAGAAGACGCTTCTCTATGGCACCCAACTCGCGGTTACACCGAGCACAAGCAGGAACAGTCCAGCGGTTTAAGTTCTGAGGGGTATTGTCAGGGAACCACTGCTTCGGAAACACGTGGTCTTTGGTCGCTGCTGTATCTAACGGCGCAGTCCCCGATTTTTCCGGAGGGGTTAGCTCTGTCAAGCAATGTACACATCTTTTTGCCCTTTTCATGGCTTCTTTTTCGGTGGGGACTTGTAACCGAGGAATCGGCTGATCTTCCGAATTGCCCCCTCGCTGCCCATTCCGAACCTAAGACTGTATGAACCAATTCCCCGGTAGGCTCGTTTCCTTGGCAAATCCTCTCGACCTCAAAATCCTGAGAGCCTCTTCGATTTCGGATTGTGAAGCCGCCAGGGACGATGCGAGCATGTCCGCTGTGAAGGCTTGGGCGCACTTCTGTCGAGCGGTCTCGGCGGCAACAAACTGCCTGATTCCGGTGTCGGGTGCCGTCAACATCTTCATCCGTGATTCATGCTCTTCTTCCGCTTGACGGGCTTTTCTTCGAGCCTCGATTTCTCCCATTTGAGCGTTAAGCAGTTTTGCCTGAGCGTCATCGCTCGGCTTTCTCTTCAAAAGAATTCTCCCCTTGTCCGTTATCTTCGTAACGAGGTACTCATCGTCCGTTGATTGCAGATTTGTTACGGGCGTCGTCTCAACATATCCGCCATCACGAAGCCACTTGATCGCCCGTTGGGCCGGGTTTGCACCGCGCTGGTCATATTCCCGCAATTCCCGGATAGCGTTTTCCGCCTCACCGTCTTCAATCCACTGCTTGAGCAGCACGATCTTTTTCTGTTTGAAGTCATAGGCAAAGTCACACTTCGTCACCCAATCCAGCACGCCGTCTGAATCCGTGTAACGGATGGCGAGGACATATTTCGACCGCTCCGGGTTTTTGTCCTTGTCGAAGATGAGTTCTTGAACAATAGCCCGCCTCTGCGGACTTCCGTCCGAAGGCACGAAACAGCACTCCAAGTTAGGGCTGAACCCAGAGGAAATCATCGTGGGGATGTTCTCGAATCTCAATACGCCGTCCCCGCACGGGATGTCGTCGATTCGCAAATTTATTGCGGCAATGGATGCGTAGTTCATCAAGCAAGCATGCAAGGTGCTGGCGTCGCCCTTTAACTCCACTGTGATCTCCGGTCTACCCCGCTTGTTGATCTCTTCTATCAGGCGTTCCTGTACGGCGAGCGTGTTTTGACGCTCACCAGCCCAAAGGCGATAGCTCGCGACCAAAAACCCTGTTACCGCCAGCGCTCCGAACGAAACTTTTGCGTATTTGTTATCCGAAAAGAGCGACATCACTGTGAGCGGTACCGATAATCCGCCACTGATGAGCGAAGTCGTATCCCCGACGAGTCGTTTTAGAAACTCTGCGAGAGTTGGTTTAGGGCTGGTTTCTTGTGCCATAGCATCGCCGAGGCAAGACTCAGATTAACTCATCTCCCTCACGAATGGCATCGTCCCAACGTGCTCAGAATCTTTCCACTTTCACGAGGCGATTGGGAACGATGCGGATAACCGACACCGTCAAACGAGCGGTCAACGTCGCTCCACTGGAGTTCGAACAGCAGCGCTGTGGCCGAGCGTTTAGCGGGTGTAGGATAAGGGTAGACAGGTTGCTTGCTTTCACGAATGGCTATCGAAACCTACCTTGACCAGCTTGAACCACAAAATCAGGGTGCTGCGATCTGGCGCTTCATGAGCCTGAAGAAGTTTCAGGATTTACTGAGGACGCGAGAATTGTATTTCTGCCGTGCCGATCTCTTCAAGGATGAGAGTGAGGCGATGCCTCCCGACAATTATTTTCCCTCTCCGGAGCTTAACCCGCTTGATCTGAACGACAGGCAAAAACTAGATGACTCAATTGGGTGTGTCGCGCAGTTCCGCGAAGCCTTTTATGTCAACTGTTGGCACCTTTTCCGTGAGGAAACTTGCAAAATGTGGAAGGAGTACGGTGAGGATGGAGTGGCCATCTGTTCACAGTATGGGCTTTTGAAATCCACTCTCGATGCTATGCCCGACCGCGCATTTCTCGGGCTAGTCCGATACGGGTCGGGGCACATGGCGGGATGGAATTTGTTTCGGTTTGTCACTACGAAACGCTTAGAGTACGCGGACGAGCAGGAAGTCCGGGCTATACTCTGGATCATCGACCCGCATGCAGGCATCAATCGGCACATCGACATCGACAATCGAGTGCATAATCGTCCCTTGACGCCTCCGCCAGACGTCGTCTTGAAGGGTCACAGACGAGCGGTGGACTTGCCAACACTTGTGACCGAAATAGTCGTTACTCCTTGGGCTTCGCCGACGATTTTCAGTGAGATCGAACAATTGGTGAGAGACACTGGCTACGGAATCCCCGTTCGACCCTCAGAATTAACTCGCTTTCGAGAGTTTCTTCCGGTCACGGTTTCCGAGCGATAAGGTCGCTCACCAGTGACGAGCGTTCAAATCCAAAGCTATGCAGGGGTGCCGATCCGCTCATTTGACGACTGGGAGAGCCACGCGCTGCCTCCCCCTCGTAAGGAACTGCACTGGAAGCCTGACCGAAGCGCCTGCGAACTCCGGCAGACGCGTTTTGTCCAGTGCAGGAGAAGCATAAGACGCACAATCAAGAGGTCTATGTCGGAAATTCCGGCTAAGATGTTACGCCACCGGGTTCGGACGCGAGTGAGCGCCCGAGTCGGGGTGCTCAGGATCAGGCGCGACGCCTCACGGCGGTGGTATTTTTTGTGCTAGATTGGGACTTCCTCGCAAGCATATGTTCACAGGAATCGCTATCTTCGCAAGCGTAGTCCTTTGGTTGATGGTAAAGGAGAAGGGCTTCCGTAAAGTTGTGTTCATCGGGATTGGGGTGGTCGCGGTGATCGGGGCAGGTGTTGCCATCTGGTATTATGGCTTCCACCGCCCGGCGGAAACACGAAAGACCAACGAGGAAAAAGCAAAGCAAGAAGCAGCGGCAAAATACACGATTGAGCCGCCCACTCCCGAAAGGGTTACAGTTCGGGGGCCTGACGGTAAGGTTTATGACTTTCCAGCCGGAACAACAAAAGACTCTGCTATTGCGTATTTCAAGAAAAAAGGAATCGGGGTGGCTTCAGGCCCGAACAAGGAACCGGACGGTTATGTAAAAACCGACACCATTCTTTACGGTGACTATGACCTGAGCGGTAGTGCGGTTGGCACGGCGGAAACCAAGGATATGGTAAAAATCGTGGCGCGGAATAACATCTATAGCACGCTACGAGTCAAAGACGTACACAACGGACTCCTGGGCTGGATTTCCGAGGACAGCGTGCAGATTGTTACGGTCAAGCCAGCGCCAGCACAGGCCAGTCTTTACCCGTGTCCCTCAAATGACCCGTTGGGCCTCCGCAGTGCGAATCCTTGCCAGCCTCCATCCCCTAAGAAGGGAGCGCCGCCGTGTCCTGCGAATGATCCCGTGGGGCTAAACGCGGCACAACCTTGTACTCCGCTGCCGCCACAATAGACATCATGCCTTCCCGACAGCCATATTGGTGCGTAGCAGAATTGAAAGACGGACAGTGGCATCCGATTCCTCCCGTTTTTGAACATTTGGCGGACGCAGAAGATCGCAAGGGCGAGTTGTCGAAAAAAGAAGAATACCGGAATAAAAATCTTCAGGTGATTAAAGCATCTCACCCCATAGACCCACGCAAACCACTACGTCGGCGAAAGAAGTAAACGCACCCGGCCCACAGGTTCTGTCATTTGGAGCGGGCGATGGGAATCGAATCCACGTCCCTAATAAGGTTTAACTTATGTTCTCGGTTTGAACAAGTGGTGCGCGTCACCTGATTGTGTTGTGGGCGTCGCAAATGTGCCAAACCCTTGGATCGCTCCCAGCAAAGAAGTAGCAGAATTCAGTCTCGTAACTTCCACCAAAGGCATCGGTGTAATTGACTATCCCTACTGAAAGAAGAATGAAGCTGCCATCTCCCTTTGCGATGTCAGTCATTTCTGGTCCGGACAACGCCCGGCTGTTTTCAGTGCTAAAGGTCGTAGCGGCGGGGGCAATATCCCGACCGATCTCGGTGGCGTGCTCCTTTACCGTGGAGTCTCTTCTCTTCCTGAGATCAGCGAAGGCGTTTTCCACGAATTCCAGATAGTTGGCTCTGTTTGTCGCTCTATACGGAAGCAAATCAACGAACCATACGGTTTTCATGGCTGGTGTCTTGCCAATGTTCTTAAAAACCACATTCGCCGACACGGGAATTCCGGCGGTATTCGGAGCTTGAGCGAATTGCGGGGTGCTATCAATCGTGACATAAGGTCTTTCATCAATCTGAAACGATTTCTGCGTTTGCTTCTCGGTATTCCTCAAGACATCCCACTGTGCAGTTGCTACGGCCAGGTTGATTATCGTGGCGAGAGCTATCACCAGGGTTGATGCGGCTACGATTTGATTGGACAGGGTTGTAGTACGCCAACGCTGCCAGAGGCTCGTTCGGTGTCTTGCTTCATGCGCTGTCGGTTCGTCCACCTAAAGTCCGTTCATTGCGGTAGCGGCTTCTTTGCTTTTCGCTCCGCCATTTTCACCATAACATTCAGCAGAAGAATTACTCGGTAAGAGTTCAGTTCTGACCCATAATCAATGACTCGCCCATGTAAGATACCGTGTCGGTTTACACTTGACGGTGGCTTCTTGGAAGTGCGGAAGTCATACGGTTTGTAAATCAGCGCACATACCACTTGCTCAACGCATTCACTCCAGACTTCCGCTTCTTCTGCGTTATACATAACTGCCACGTCTGTCGTGTAAATCGCTTTCCTCTTGAGGCTAGCAGTGGCAGCAACAATCTCGGCAGCAAGTCCGTCAATGAGTGGGAGAAGTGCGGGGATCGCAAGATCGTACTGCCTCTTCTTGTGAGCGCCAATCGCAGCGCGAACAGCTTTTTTGCGTTTTTGCATGTACGGTAGGCACCACCAACCGCGCACCATGCGATTTAGCAGCCGATGCTTGTCTCTTCGGAACTTCCCAAATACGTATTCCCGAACGGCTTTATTTCCTTTCTCCTTTGAGAGCCGTAGCACATAAAGTAACTCAGATCGGGTGAGGTGGCTTTCTAGACCCGTCAGCCCTAACTTCGCAAACAGCCGAAATGCGGGGCCTTCGACTCTTTCCCACGGAAATTTGAGTTCAACAGCAAGTCCCTCAAACGCATGTTGAAATGCTGATAGTTGTTCCTGTGGGATCGCGGCGAACGCTTCGCGGATTCGTTGTACTGGTTCAAGCGCGACGCGGACCGCAGCCCCAAATTGCTCTGCCGCCTGCACCACCTGCAAGTAAGGCTGAAATGCGGACATAGCAGTCTGCGCAAGCCGTCTATGAAAATCATGGACTGATTGGAGGGTACTGCGAATTAATTCGGCGTTGTCTCCGAACAGACGGGTGGCGTCCGTGATGACTTTGCGCATCAGATCGGCATGCTTTGGGTCCAAAAACTGGACAGATGTTTTCAGGAGAGGACCAGAGATTTGATCCTGTTCTGATCTCGTTGTTTCCGGTGTCTCCACAACTTTACTTTTCAATGATAGTGAATCCATCGGTTCATTCCTGGGGAGGTGGCACAGAGCCACGAACGTGCTGCTTGAAACGAAATCCTATCACTTGTGCGACTCATATACACTTGCATCTGGGGTTTGGCAAATGAATGCGGCTGAACGCTTCGCAGAAGAATACTTCAAGCGGTATTCTCTCAGGCCAGAGCGTTTCAAGAGGCAGGAAATGCGTAGGGGCAAAACTCCCGACTACCGCGTTTTCAAAGGACCGCAGCTCATGGCCTACTGTGAAGCAAAGCACATCCAGCAAGATAATTGGACGAGCGGTTTACGGCCCGATCCGGTGTTTAACCGCATCAGCAACCACATCCACGAAGCAGCACAGCAGTTTACGGCCGTGAACCCTGTTCACGAGTACCCAAACATCTTGGTCTTTGCCAACTCAGACAGGATGTGTGACGCCAGAGATTTAGACAGCGTAATCACAGGTCTTTTCCGAGTGGAAGGAGGGAAAGATGAGGCCATCTACACCCAGTATTCGGAGGGGCGGATTAGGGAAGAGAAGCATTCGGTTGACCTTTACATCTGGTGGAATACATGGAATGAGGCGGACAAAGTTATGCGCCTGTTTGCTAAAGAATCGCGCCACAAGGAAGCGCTTAGGCTGACATTGCCGCGCAGTCAAAGACCCTCACTGTAAATTGTGGCTTCTTTTTCCCTCCTCTATGCGTTAACGCCCATTCATGAGCTGTTCGTCCCGCTGCTATAATCCTGTGTTGATGCCTGCGAATTACAATTCCGAGGCACTCTTGAGCGAACGGCTACTGCGAGAAGCACGCTGGGCCGGGCAGGGGGCCTACCCAGCGCATCCAGAGTATGCCGTTGAACTGGAAGGTCTTCTTGGATTCATGCAGGCTCACAATCGGCTAGACTCATTTTGGCCGCGCTTGACTGGCCCGCGACCGCAGGAGCGCGATGATGCGCTGCAAGAGCTTCGCGTGGCGCGTTATCTCACATCACTCGGTTTCCCAATCGCGCAGTGGGAACCACCCGGCAATGGCAATCTCATCGGAGAGTTTAGCGTAAAGGCTCCTCCATCCCTGGATATGTTCGTTGAAATCAAAAGCCCTGGTTGGGAAGGGGAGTTGACGCAAGAGCAGCGTGACGCGGGACGCGCAAAGCAGGAAAAATATCAGTACCTGGAAGGCGGGGCCGTTGGCCCTGCGCAGAAGATTCGGATGAGTGTGCGAAAGGCATATCCAAAATTCCTGCCCAGCCAGCCGAACTTGTTGGTAATTGCTGATGACCTGTTCGTACCGCTTGCAACTTGGGGTGATCTACCAGCGGATCAGGCGCTGTTCCTCAGGAGCACAATTCTTGAAGGCGAAGCTGGCTATTTCACATCAAGGACCTTTGAGAATCTCGGCGGTGTCGCTCTGTTCAAAGCGGAGCTTCCTGTAGGCAAGAGTCTTCGATACGAATTTCTCCTATATCCAAATTTGATGGCGCGTGCCGAAACCGCGCTGCCCAAGAAGTTCACGGAAACCTTCTCCATGGTTAATGGCAGTGCGTCGTCTTCTGCCGCAAGACCGTGACAGCGCAGAGCTGAGCGTAAAACTGGATGGCCCGGCTGTCTTCGGATGACCAGGCTTCCTTTTGTTTTATGGAAGAAACTTCTTCCTGAAGGCTGCGTATCTCAGGATTTCCACTGATAGGTTAGAAGCGGTAGCGATTTCTGGCAGACACCTCAGTTGTCTCTTATCATCGGTTACGAAAATGTCGCAATAGGGCAGGTACAGAGCAGACATCAAGTCAGAACGTTCAGCGCGATAGCTGCCCAAAGCCTTGGAGTGACGCACGCTGTAGCCATACTCGGCCATCACCAAAGACAACACAAAAGCATGAAACGGTGGGCAAACCTTGATGAACTTTCTGAGCTTGGCTTCGCCCGGCTTCCGCTTCGCACCGTGATTGTAGAACACGGCGGCAAACTGCCAAAAAGCGCCCTTCGGCACTTGCAGAATGGACAGCAATTCTGCGAACGATGCTGGCCTTTTGATTATCCCTTTCTTGATGAGTCTCTCTAGTTTTCTGCCAAGGCCATCAAACGTCCTCGCAAACTTCTTCTGGGTGCGCTTCCCAAAGTTCCTCTGTCCCACTGACAGTTTGTTAACAAGTTCGCGCCTGACGATCAGATTTTCGTAGTCACGTGACCGCACCGACAGCGAGTGCCAGCGGCACTGGCCGTGCCTTTGGTAGTCCATGGCAAGAACATCTGAAATCCAGTGAGGGGGGAAAATGCACTCTCCGACCGAGAGAAGCTTCCCGCACGTATTCAGCAGTGCGTCTCTTTTCTGTATTTTCTTCTTTGGAGTTGCGATTATTTCATCAACGTTTGTGGCGGTCAGACGGACGCAGTAAGCGGTCTTTATCGCAGCAATGAGGACACCCGATTCCTTGTCTTCCGTCAGTCGGTTTATCGCGCTGCAATCAAATCCAAGGGTCTTCTTTCCGTCCATAACGACTCCATCATAACCCGCGTTTCTGGTATGTAGGAGCGCGGTACCCGTGGTCTTCAGCACGCTGCACAGCTACCCTGCGCTGTGGAGCCGGACTTTCCCGCATTCACCCAGAGGAGTAAAACGCGGGACCATGGATCGGTAACGCGAGAATCCCTCTCTAAAGCATCACCACAAAATGTCGTAGCGAATAAAAACCGAACGATGTTAAGCTCTGTGCGTCATTTGTAATTTCGCAGAAAGTCGGCGCGAGCGAATCAGTTCCGATGGACACGCTTACCCTTGCCGAGCGCAATACGTGAATGGGGCCGATTCGCGGTGCGGATTCCAAATCGGAGCTTCGCGTTTGCTCAATCGGTCACCGAAACAGAGATCGTGACGGCAGCACACAAGAGGAATTTAGAAAAGAAGGGTGGACGGTGTTAACCGTCTAGGCGTGCGAAACTAAAAACAAAAGCTGGCTCGCAAGAAGGCTCTCCCGCTTTCTTGGGCAAGGCGGAGAAAGCAGAGGAACTGGATGACGCACAAGCTGATAGATTTGTTCAGCGGTGCTGGCGGCATGAGCTTGGGGTTCGTCGATCCGAGATTTTGCGGCGGTTTTGAGTGCGTTTTGGCCGTAGATAACGACAATGCCTCGCTTGCGACCCATCACGCCAATTTCAGGGGTAAAGTCGTTTGCGGAAACATCGAGGAATGGCTGGAGGGAGACCCCCGTATTCCCAAGGCCGATGTCGTGATTGGTGGCCCGCCGTGTCAGGGTTTCAGCCTCCTAAATAAGAAAAGAGTTGGCGACTATCGGCGTGCGCTTTGGGAGCCGTATCTCGATGTCGTCGAGCGTTGCGGCGCAAAGCTGTTTGTGATGGAAAACGTCAGCGAACTCTACCGCTCGGAAGAACTAACTCAAATAGTGCGACGTGCCTCTCGCATGGGCTTTAAGACACAAAGTGCCATCCTCAACGCAGCGGATTACGGCGCTCCCCAAACCCGCAAACGTACTTTCATTGTTGGGTGGCGTGCTGACATCATTGGCAAGCCTGGGTTCCCTCCGCCTCAAACACATGCAGCGCCGGACTTAAAAACTACGCTACCGCCGTGGCGCACCGTGCGCGAGGCTATTGGTGACTTGGGAAAGCCCGCTGGCACGGAGATCGGAGCTAGCGCACCGCTTGACCTTCATTTCGGCAGAAATCCAACTCCTAAGAGCCTCGCACGTTATAGAGTCGTTCCCCCCGGGGGCAATCGGTTTGACTTGCAAGAAAGGGCGGTTCACCTCACGCCCGCATGCTGGATTAAAAAAACTTCGGGGGGAACGGACCTTTTCGGTCGGCTGTGGTGGACCAGGCCCTCGGTGACCATCCGAACCGAATTCTTCAAACCAGAAAAAGGCCGATACCTTCATCCCTCAGAGCATCGACCGATTACGCACCGCGAGGCTGCCCGACTTATGGGATTCCCCGACGATTTTGTTTTCAAGGGAACTAAAACAGAAATCGCTAGGCAAATCGGCAACGCCGTTCCGCCAGCCCTCGCAGCAGCAATTGCGGCCGTAGTTAAGAACGCTCTGGGTGCCCGCGCCGAAAAGACGAGAACGAAGAAGACAAAAACGGAGGCAGGTGTTGGTGCGACGGTCGCAACCTAGTGAGCAACCCGAGACCCTCAGGCAATCGCTCGTTGAATTGCTTACGAACTTCGCGGCCGAGCTTGAGAAAACTGATCTTCGTGCCAAGGTTCTCGCTCTTATTCCGGCTGTTCACAAACTGAGGGACCTCGGCAGCTCGCTAATGCCGAAGACCTCAGGAACTTCGGCAATTGAGCGCATTATTGCCTATCTAAGAAATTACCCGAAGACGGTGATTGCTGGCGACGAGATTATGGTGGTTTCAGGCATCGGGGAATGGGCGCGGCGAGTCAGGCAACTTCGCGTGCAGTTCGGATGGTGGATTTATTCCGGCGTTACGTTCAAACAAATGGCCGAGGACGAGCAAAAAGACGCGACCATTCTCAAGGAGTTCCTCGGCGTGGACCCGGTTAAAATCCGGCCGGACCAATATGTTCTCATGCGCGTCGAGCAAGACCTTGAAGCCGCTCATCGGTGGAACACTCTTAATCAAATTCGAAAAAGCAAAGTCTCGGTGACCGATAAAATTCTTGAATACTTTCGCAAAAACGTCGGCAAACAGATCACTGGTGAGGAGTTGAAGTACCTGGCAAAAGATAAGAGTGAGTGGGCCAGACGATCTAGAGAATTACGCACCGAGCAAGGCTGGCCCGTCGTCACGAAAAGCAGCGGCCGGGAAGACCTGCCCATCGGCGTTTACGTTTTGGAAGAAGATCGACAAACCTATGAACACGACCGGGCAATCCCGGACGCCGTTCGCGTCGAGGTTTTGGAACGAGATGGGTTTAAATGCGTCCAGTGCGGCTGGAGCCGCGCCATGCTATCGCCAGACGACCCGCGCAAAATGCTTGAACTTCATCACAAGTTACACCACAAGGACAAGGGAGAGAATACCGTCGAGAACCTCGTTACCTTGTGCAACGTGCATCATGATGAGAAACATCGCCATGGGGGCGTCTCGCCGCCCTTATGAACGTTCAATCAGTTCTTTGATTCAAAATCCGAAGACTTTCTGTGCTCCCGAATCTGGGTGAAACTGACGGCTAGTTCGCTGCCGATTTTCAGTTTGCCGCTCTCATCGTTGACGGGCACGTTGTCCAGAGTTCCGAAGACAATTTGTCCGGCATCATCGCAGCGCTCCACGCGCACCCACATCCACTCCGCAACGCCTGTCGCTTCGTCCGGGAACTCAACCTTGATGTAATCACCTGGCGTATATTTAGCCATGTCACGCTTCCGAAACTCTCTGGCGAAGCAGTTCCACCAGCTTCACCATTCCCAGCGTATCTTGGCAGCAGTATTCCAGCAACACCTTCCGTTTCCGTTGGCGCTCGGTCTCGCTCCATTCGCCAGCAACAAGTGACTCCCAAGCCAGTCCGGCCGTCTGCCCGTCCGCCACTTCCATGCCGTCGTAAGTCATCTCAGGCACCAGCGCGGGGAGTACCGATTTCAGTGAGTAGGAGCCACCGAATGCAGGATGGTAGACGTGATCGCGGACAATTGGCAGCAAGTCCCAGAGTCGGCACTGAATCTTCCTGATTCGTTCCGAGAACTCCGGTAGCCACGAGGCAAGGTCGGCGAGCCGCTGCGATTCAAATTGCTGGTGGTACACGATGACGCTGCCGCGATCACCGAGCGTATTGCACAGCGCCGAGATGAACGCCGGGCGTGGATCACTCGTGTCCGTCGCCAAGGATTCAAGATGCTCGGGCGCTGCGCCCGGCTCCCGTTGGACATGCACACTCCATTGGAACGGAATCTGATCGTAGGGACGCATCCCTGCAAAGCGTGGCAGGGCAGGATTCACGGTCTCAAAATCAGCGAAGTAGAGCGGATACTTCAGTTTGCTTAACTCTTTTCCGATTTCTGGGCTGTACCACGGCTCTACCATCTGCACACTGGTACACGCACGGCGGAGCCGCCCTGAGAGCGGGTAGTTCTCGGGGATGTCGTGAATGGATTGGACGCCGAGAGCGACAAGCTTTGCGACAGTGCTGGCATGAATCCTGGGAAGACGCAGAATGTGATCGCTAGGAATCGGGGGGTTGCAATGATCAAAAAACTCGCAAGTGAATGGATCGCTGCACTGCCGTCCAGCAGGAATGTTGGGGGCCTCAGTCATTGCGAGGACTCGAAATTCTGAGCGAAGTTGAACAGTAAGTTCTGGTTGCAAGCTCTCAACTTGCCTGGTCAGGTTCCTAATCTTGAAGAAGCGATGCACGTCTATTGCACCGCCCTCATAAACGTACTCTCGGTTCACGTGTGCCAAACACGATGCCGCGAGATCGACTCCCGACCGGGTCACCACTCGGTGCTGGATCGCAACGTCTTCAAGATGATGATCCTTAATCTCGGTTGTGGATTTAACTTCGATCAACCGCCAACGCTCGTCTTTGCGACGATGGAGCACATCAACGCGCACGAGAACGCCATTGTGCTCAAACGTGCCTTCGAAGATTGCCGGGACTTCGCGATTCGCGATTAACTCTCGCGTGGTGCGAATCGCCTGATCAAAGCCACCCTCGCTGTGAACTTCAACGCCACCCGGAAAAATCTGGCGGGCGAGCAGCCCCACGTCGCGTCCCTGGGCCATGATGGCTTCGCTGGCGGCGTCTAGCTTAGCCGCGAGTTCTGGTTCGTGGACGAGCAGATACAAACGCTTCAAACATTGCACGCCTGCGCAGAACTTGCTCTTGGAGATTTTCATGCTCACCGCATCACCTCCGCAATGTCCAGCCCGTCGCCCACTCTTCCCACGAAACCTCGCGTCGCTCCCCACCGCGTTGCAAGCCGATGAGAACTCCGTCGTTGTCGCACCTGCGGAGCACGATCATTGCGTCGTTAAGGGCGACGACACACCACGGACTCCCATTAGGGGACAAACGATCTCACCTCCCTTGACCGTGTTGTCCCTCATGCGTTTGCCTTTGGGTACGGTCGTCCATCACAGACCGAAAGCCGCCAGCGATGATATTGTTTTATGGATGCCGGGGAGCGATCCCTGCCGCAGAACGCTTCCTTCAACCTGTTCTCGGCGCACGACAGCCACATTAGGGCCTTCCACCAGTCGTAAGTCCAGACCGCTATCGGATACTGGTCGCCATTTGCCTTCTTAAAATCTGCCCACGCGCTTTGCATCTCCGCCACACTGATCTCCATTTCCTGCGCGGCGTCGTCAACAAGGCTCGCTTCTACGGTGCCGTCAGGCTTGATCTCGGTGCGCACAATCTCGTCAAATAATGTCTCGTCCTGCTCCATTATTCCTCCTCTTCGTTCATGGAATCAGCCAACCGGAGTCCCTCTTCCACGAGGGGCGTCTGCAATGGTCTAGCGGCGCACATCGGGTCGTGGCGCTTGAAACCACGATCCTCGTCGTTGCCAATACCGCACGACAGATTGATCTCCCAGCAGAGCGAACTGACGGACATAAGCAATCCACACTTGCCCTCGGCGTCGTGGACGCAGCTCGCGTGAATGCGGAGCAAATCCTCCAGCAACTCGGGCGTCAGCCTGCGGGGCTTGCGATCCCTCCTTGAATGCACGCCGTCGCACATGGCAAGTATCCGGTCGGCGATCCTTCTTCTCTGGCTTGGCGTCGCGGTCCACATAAGTAGATCGACGCACTGGAGGGCGATGCGCCTGCGGGAGTCAATGTGTATTACCTTGCAGCCTGAGAGATCATCCATGCAACCTCCTCCAGCACCATGCGAAACACAAGGGCGAGTAAGTGAAGAACGGAAGAAGCGCTCTGGCGGACGCAGAGGGACGGACAAGGAAGATCATCAGGAACTCGGCGACGTAGCTGAAGAACAACGCACCGAACATCCAGCCCGTGGCTCGGATGCTGGTGTGCAGCAGCCCGCCGTTCGCCTCGCGCCACTGGCGCACAGCTTCCGCCCCTTGACGCCACGGGGCGCTGCTGAGTTGGCTGTACAGCAGCACCCAGAAGCAGCAACTCCACGGACCAGTCCAGAAGAGAAACTGAGCGCCATCCGGCGTGCGGCACAACCAGAATGCCGCGACGGGCAGAGCCGTCGCGAAGGGCACTAAGACCGTTAGGATGAGCAGGGACTTGAGCAGCGACTTCAGCATCGGGTCTCCTGTTGACATGAAGCAAAATCGGAAGCTTTCAGGCGCATAGAGCCCTGCCTTGCTCAGTCCCCTGTGACCGCGTCGCGGCGTACACGGTTCCGACCGATAGCTTCATCGCCCGAGCTATTGAGCGCCACGAATGCCCCGAAGCTCGGAGTGCGTTGATCTTGTCAACATCCACACGCTTTGATGGACGTCCAAGGCGCTTGCCCTTCGCACGTGCGTTCCTAAGTCCGGCCCGCACGCGCTCAACCGTCGTCTGCCGCTCACTCTGTGCCACCGCTGCGAGAACATGAAACACGAATGTGCCTGTTGGAGTCGTTGTATCAATTTGCTCGATCATCGATACAAAGTTGATTTTCAGAGCGTTGAAAATCTCTAACGCACGGCACAGGTGTGACACCGACCTTGAGAAGCGGTCAAAGCGCCACACAACCACCACATCGAATCTCCGCGCATGGGCGTCCGCCATAAGCCGATTAAGTTCGGGGCGGGAATCTTTCTTGCCCGAGACGCCTTCGTCCACATAGCAGTCAAAAATTTCCCAGCCCCGGCGCTGACAGTACTCGCGCAGTTCTCGTGTCTGTACCGCAGGGTCTTGACCGTGACCCAGCGTAGAAACTCTCGAATAGATCGCTGCCTTGATCTTTTGCGGGCCGCCGTCTTGAACAAGCTGCAATCCCATTAGGACTCCTTTCGTTCCCACCTGTTTGCGAAAGCCGTTCAAAAACCCTATGCGGGGCGTTCAGTGAGCCGCTTCAGTCTCTGCTAGACCCGATCCCTTCTCCCGCGCCAAGGTTCAGCTAGCGAGAATCGCGGCGAAGAGGAGGATCGCTATGCCCTTGACGCTACGGCGGGAGGACTCATTCACGCATCGGCTTTCAGGCTTCTGCCTGAGAGAAGGCAATCGCGGAAGTCAAGGTACAAGCGCGACATCTGGGTTGTCTCGAAACCAGCGCAGAAAAGCTCCCACAATCTTTCCTCGGTCGCGTACCTCTGCTTCAGCGCGGGGAACCATTCGCCTGCGTCAGCAGAGTTGTGCAGCCGGACGGAGAGGTCGATTTTGCAGAACTTCTTGTCGGCGACTACGAAGGCGTCGCAAGCTCTCTGAAAGTCGTTGCGCTCCTTGGCTTCTTTCCCATCCGGCGCGTGCTCCGTGATCTCATCGAACATACTTTCCATGCGTCACCCTTTCGTCCAAACTCAAGCGGATCGGCGATAGTTCAGTTCACATAGCGTGTGCTAATACCTTTAAGCCGCTTCGCCTCGACTCTTGCGGCTCGCTGCTGCTGCCTCGTCACGTGCCCCGGCTGTCCCTCCGTAAAAATCTTAGGGAACAGTTGCTTCAAAGCGTACAGCCTAGAATTTTGCCCGCTGAGATCGTTGGTTGGTCGGGCGTGGTAGACGTTGATGAGACCTGCTTTGAAAGCTGCATGGACGATCTTTCTCGCCTGCTTTTTGGTGTAAATGGCGGGTTCCGCCAAGACATCCAGCTTGCGCTTCCGATCTCTGTTCACTTGGTCCCCTCGACATCGGATGGCATCAGTGGTCTTCCTACGAGCGTCTTCGTTTCGACCTTGCCCGTGTTCCGGTCTCGGGTCGTGATCGTGCTGACGCTCCGCTGGACAGACACATCGACACTCTCGTCCTTCGAGTGGTAAGTCTCTCGCCATCCGATGGTCTTACCGCCGTTATCCTTGCTGATTAACATTCGCATTCTCCTTGGAGTGGATTCGAAACACCGCACGCCGGGCAACGGTCGGGACGACCATGGCTCCTGAAAGTAGTAAGGGGTTGGCTTTCACAAACGAAGGCGCACTGATTTCTGTCAAACCTGACAGCAAGAACGAAATGGAGATATTGAGGGGAGTCGCCAGTCCGTGAGACTCGGGTCTTTGCAGCGAACAGCGGCAGTGGTAGCTTTCGATTAGCCATGCAGCCTCCAATTAGGTTGCGTCGGTCAGGGGCGTCGCGGTGCTAGTAACACCGTGGCGTCCCGCTTACTTCAGTTCTTTGGCTCGCTTCTTCAAGTACTCATCAATCGCACGCCGGATGAGTTCTGCCACCGGAGCGCCTGTCTTGTCGGACAGCTTTTGCAGCTTCTTGATCTGCTCCTCTTTGAGGAAGAGGGCTGTCCGTTTCATGGTCACATAGTACCACACAGGCATACATAGGGCAATAGGCCGAAAGTACCGAAGATCATCTGCCTAGGGGACATCGCAGCACGGTTTTCCCTTCATTGCTTCCCGTGCCTCATGCACAATTAGGGGCAGCAAGGCTAAGGCAGCAACGGGGTCTGCCCAACTCACCCTCCAAATCGCATTGATGACAAGACCCGCCAACGCAATCAACGCCAGATAGCCGCAGACGGCAGACTCAGCAGCATCAGCCCTCAAGGCTGCGCTACCAGTCGCCCCCGAGAGCCGCCGCTTTTGCTTTGCAAGCCATGGCATGACCACTACGGCAAGGATGAGCAGTGCGATTCCGATGGGACTTGGTCGGGCTTGGACGTGTCCTAGCAACGTCAGAACAGAAGCAAGGGCAACAAATGCAGCGAGAACAAAGAGCAAGCCGCCTGCGATTCTCGCTGCCTGCCGCTCCGCGTCGTCTCCGCGAGATGGCGAATTGAAGCGCCAGAGCACGACTGCGGCAGAGAGAAGTTCTACCGCGCTGTCGCCCCCGAAGCCGAGAAGCGCCGGGCTGCGTGCGAACCAAGCCGCGCCCAACGATACGACCGCTTCAACGGTCATCCAGACGAGGGTAAGAACCTGAATCCGAACAACACGCCGTGCAATTTCTGGCGGGAAGGTTTCAGACGGTGCAGACATAGAAGCATTATGCGTCTGCGCTAGAGAGGGCGGCTGGAATATCGGCGTAGCGCGTCATCCCAACGCAAGGGTAGTTGGGAACCTTTGATCGTCTAGCGCAGGAACTTTGTCTCGTCCATGTGCGGAGCGAGCGCGGCCATCAGGCGCACAGCGGCACTACGGGGAATTTTCCGCTGGCACGTACTTAGTAAAATAGTCTGGAAATCCCCTGCCCAAAGCCACAGCCCGGCGCGTGATAGAATTCATAAATGGACGCTACAACGGTCAGGCGCAAACAGGTTACGTGTCCGCATTGCCGGAAGGAACAGCTTATCCATCTGCTTGCCGTCCCCGACAAACCTGCCTTGGTAATACGCAAGCAAACGGTGCGGTGCGTGAACGTGGAATGTAATCGGGATTTCGATTTGCTGGATGAGAACAGGATTGTTGACGACCCGTTAGCTGCTTGATGTTGGTCACGCCCGCAGGGATTTGAACCCCCACCGTCCTCCAAAAATTCTGTCACACATTTAGGGTAGAATCCCGCCGTTGAGGGTTGCGGAAAGTTGTAGAGGGTTGTAAGGCAAACCTCAATAAGTGGCTGGAAAAAAGCAATTTTGACAGTTTGACTGTAGTTTTTAGGTTTCTTCTAGACGAATCCAGGCCTCCCAGCCAAATAATAGAATCAATCACTTACGGGCCTGTAGCTACCGTCTAGCTACTAAACAGCGCAAATTTGCTCGTTTTGAGCGGCTCGGCTACCGCACAAGACTCCACAGTTCTGTCGCTGAAAAGCAGCATTGCCTTGCGCAACGTGAAAGGACGAATCGATCACTTCAGTGTCGATGTGAAAGGGCAGCGTCTATTTTTTTGGCCGGCGCGGGAAATCACACACTCGAGGTGATCGACCTGCCATCCGGCAAGCGCGTGCGGACGATCCCCGATCTGGCCGAGCGGCAGGGAGTGTATTACGACGCTGCCACGAATCGTCTGTATGCCGGCTGTGGACTTGATGGCGTCACGAATATTTATGACGGGACGACATTTCAACTTTTGGGAACGGTGAAGTTCCCGGACGACACCGACAACATTCGCTACGATGCACGCAGCAAGAGGGTGATCGTCGGATATGCCGGAGCGAAGGAACTGAGGAAACAAGAGACGGGAACCGGAGGACCTTGGATATATAGACGCAGGCGGGAAGAAGACCCGCGACATTGTCATCGGCGCCCATCCCGAATCGTTTCGCCTTGAGGAGCAGGAATTCGTATTTTCGTGAACGTTCTGGACGGGAAGGAGATCGAAGTCATTGACGATGTGAAGGGTACGGTCATCGCTCGCTGGCCCGTCACTTCTGCCAAAAACAATTTCCCGATGTCGCTCGACGAAGCACATCACCGGCTGTACGCCGGATGCTGGACGCCGCCTGAGAATCACGGTTGATGTTAAAGCCCCGCTCTGACATAATTTTGTCCGTGCGGTCCAGAATATCGCGCGCGGTCGTCACGCTTGCCCTGCTCACCTGCTTGATTTGTCCTGTCTTGGAGATGTTTGACCGCTGGGATCATACCGTTCAAACTGGGCAAGATACCGAGTACACTTTCGTCGTTCTTGCATTGTGTGTGGGTGCGCTATATGCCTTGGCACGACTGATCGTGATGTTCTATCCGAGCTTGTCGGCCACAAAATATATCTCCGCCCTTTGCTGCATCAAAGGTTCTCTAATTCTCCCGACCCGCCCTATGGCAGTCGCTGCACTTTCTGAAAGCCCCCCGCTTAACCTCCGTATCTAGTACTGCGTCCAAATTCCCCTAACATAGGCCTCGTTGCGGCCATGCCGTTTTCCGTTCGGAAATGAATGGAGAGGCGGCGTCGACGAAGGTCACGCGAAGACTTTCGTTCTTGGAGCTGGCGCTTAGCGTACAGGTCGTCCGCAGGAGACATAAGTTGCCCGTGACCGCAAGTCAGCTTATTAGATCGCATGCTCCATCACAACGACGCTCCACGAACAAACGCCTAGGAAGCAGAACAAATGCGGTGAAGTGCTTCCTAAAAGAGCGATAAGCGATCCTTGGGGAAGGAGGAATGGACTATGAGAATTTTGCATTGCAATCCCGACAACGGCGTTACATGCAACTTCATGCTCCGTTTGTGGATGTTCCTGCTGCAGGCCCTCACCCCACCGGGGTATGAGGTTTTACTGATCGACGGCAACGCGCAACCACCGGGTCTCCGAACGACCTCTAACGGAGTCTGTTGGGGCTTAGCCAAATGCGACGAAGCAAAGAATTTCAGCCGGATGTCAACCGCAGTCTTCCGGCCGGGACTGTTACGGATTCTTCTCTAACTGATAACTGAGTCGCAAAAGCGCATGAAATGTTCACCAACCTCAGCCGAGAGAAGTCTAGGGATGCTTTCATGAGAGACAGTAATAACGCCATGGAATACGCAAGCGATGCGGCGGAGTCGGACCTTGCGGTCCGGTGCCGTGGGGTAACCAAAACGTACGGAGCAGGCGATGCAAGCGTGATGGCGCTGCGTGGCATTGACCTTGACGTGCGTCGCGGCGAACTGCTCATGGTCGTTGGACCGTCCGGTTGCGGAAAGACCACCCTCATCTCTGTCATCGCGGGAATTCTGGACCAGGATTCCGGCCAATGCGAGGTGCTCGGCCGCGATTTGACCCACATGGATCAGAGGGAGCGCGCACGCTTTCGGGGCCTGTCGATCGGCTTTGTGTTTCAGCTCTTCAACCTACTACCTGCGCTAAACGCGGTCGAGAATGTCTCAGTTCCGCTGCTGATTAACGGCATGGCTCGCAAGAACGCGGAAGCCCGTGCGGAAGAGGTACTCGAAGCGGTTCGTCTCGGCACGCGCCTTGACGCGCTTCCGGGGAAGCTCAGCGGTGGCCAGCAACAGCGCGTGGCGATCGCGCGCGCGCTGGTACATAAACCGAAGTTGATCGTTTGCGATGAGCCGACAAGCAATCTCGACCACGTCACCGGCCGCAGCATGATGGAGCTCCTGCGGGACGTTGCCAAAAGCCCCGACAGGGCGCTTATCGTGGTTACTCACGATCCGCGCATCTTCGAATTTGCCGACCGCATCGCCCGCATGGATGACGGAAAGATTATCGAAGTCGTCGATCGCAACGATAAGGAGCGTTCGCAATGATTCGCAAATATATCCTTCCGCTCTTTGCGGTGCTTGGCGTTGTTGCCGCCATCGTCATGGTGAGCGTGGGCAATCGCACGGCGCCCATAACTCCGCCGATATTTCAGCCGGCCGAGGCGCCATTCTCTTCGTATGTTTTCGGTCCCGGGATCGTCGAAGCCAGTTCTGAAAATATTGCGATCGGCACGCCGGTTTCCGGGATTGTGACCGCCCTTTACGTGAAATGGGGGGAGAAAGTAAAGAGCGGCGCGCCGCTGTTCAAGGTCGACACCCGGGATCTGGAAGCCCAGCTCCTCCCCGCAAACGCTAAAGTCAAGGAGGTAGAAGCGCAGTTGTTGCCGGAGACCGCCAAAATCAACGAGGCGGAGGCAACCCTGGCAAAAGCAGAGTATCGGCTGAAGGTTGGAGGGGGCTTGGAACCGGGAGTGTCCATCAGTGTCGAGGAAATGGCTAACAGGCGGTTCGACGTTGGGACGGATAAGGCGATTCTCGCCTCGACCGAAGCGCAGGTCGAGCAAATCAACGCCCAGATTGCATCAGCCAAAGCCCAGGTCGAGCAGATCGAGCGCGAGGTCGAACTCCATACAATTCGTGCCCCGATTTCCGGCAGCATTCTGCAAATGAAGATACGCCTGGGGGAATACGCCCAGAGTGGCGTTCTCAGTACGCCCTTGATGTTGATAGGGAACGACACGATTTTGCACGTGCGCGTCGACATTGACCAGAGTGACGCCTGGAGGTTTCAGCCCGGTGCGTCAGCGGTGGCGTACGTGCGCGGCAACGCAAGCCTGAAGACCGCGTTGCGGTACGTGCGGACCGACCCTGACGTGGTGCCCCAAGCATTGCTTACCGGTGATGCCACACAGCGAACAGACACCCGGGTCTTACAGGTGATCTACCGCTTCGACCGCGCCTCGCTGCCCGCTTACGTCGGGCAGTTGATGGACGTGTTCATCGAAGCGCCCCCTCTTGCGGGTATAACCGGCCGTACGCAACGGTCGTCCGGCGCCAGGGATAATGATGCGAGCGGGAACGGCAATGCTCCCGCCGACACGGAAAGGAAACCGTAAATGCTGCGGGTCGCCATGAAGATGCTTCTGGGAGACCGCGCGAAGTACGTGGGATTGCTCATCGGCATCACGTTTACTTCGTTCCTGGTCACGTTCGCCGTCTCATACCTCTGCGGTTTTATGACGCGTGGATTTGCGCTTATCGCCGAGAACCCGAGTGCGGACGTATGGGTGATGGACCCAGCGGTGGAATCCACGGAACTGACTATTAACATACCAGATTCGGCACTGTCCCGCGTCCGCAGTGTCGACGGCGTATTGTCCGCCGTGCCGCTGGCACTGGCCACGGCAGACGCGCGCTTTCCAAACGGGAGGTTTCAGTCGTTTCAACTCATCGGCGTGGATGACGCCACGCTCTTTGGGCTTCCATCGCTGCAAGGTGGCGTTTCACCTACGGTGATGCACACTCCCGACGCGGTGGTAGTCGATTCAGGTGGCACCGATGACAAGCTTCAAACCCCGGCTTTGGCGGCTGATCAATGGCCGTATGGCCAGCCGCATCTCGGCGTACCAACGCGCGAGCTGGCGGCGGGGGACCAATTGTTGGTGAACGATCATCGCGTTGTCGTCAGGGGCCGCGCGAAGGCTCTGCCTCGATACCCGCCGCAGCCTCTGATGTACACCACACTCTCGAACGCCTCGCGCATGTTGCCGCCGGAGCGGCACTTGCTGACTTTTGTGCTGGCGAAGGCCGCGCCAGGTGTATCGCCGCGGGAATTGGCTACACGTATCGAGGCGCAGACGGGCCTGAAAGCGCGCTCCTCGGATGACTTCAAAGCGGATACGGTCGATTGGTTGTTGATCAACTCCGAAGATGTTGGTGACATGGCCTCGATGGTTTCCATAGCCATGCTGGTGGGATTCGGCGTGACCGGAGTCATGCTGTACATGTTCACGACAGACAGCCTGAAGCAGTACGCGGTGCTCAAGGCCATGGGCGCGGATTCGCGACTGCTGCTCGCCATGATCTTTGTGCAATCGGGCCTGTGCGCTCTACTCGGCACGGGTCTTGGACTCGGGTTGTGCGCCATCATCGGCCAGATAGCAATCGTGGAGTTCGACTACCCGTTCCGCATGATGTGGTTCACGCCGGTCTTCGGGAGCCTGATGGTCATACTCGTAAGCATTGTGGCTGCAGTCATCAGCGCCCGTCCGGTGCTGAAGCTTGAGCCCGGCGTGGTATTCGCAGGACGTTAGAAGATCGCAGCAACTCGGAATTTTCAGGGGGAAACCTCGATGAATGCAATCGGGAAACGAATCGCTCCTTTTGTCGCAATTTTCTGGTTGGCCGGATGTGCTGTGCAGCGATACCAGCCCGCTCCTATCGTTCCCAGCAGAACCGCTGCACAGTTCGAATCGCGGAGTCTCGCCGATACGGACCTCCGAACTTTCGAGGAAAGGAACCTGGGCCACCCAGTGTCCCCCTGGCCGCCTAAGAGTTGGGACCTACAAAAACTTTCGCTTGCTGCTTTGTATTTCAATCCCGCACTCGATGTAGCTCGGGCTCGAGTTGCCACTGCCGAGGGGGCCATAGTGACGGCCAGCGCCCGGCCCAATCCCATATTGGATCTCGCCCCTGGCATCCCGAGTCCCTACCTTTTATCGCTGGATTTTCTCCTTCCCATCGAGACGGCGGGCAAGCGAGGGCACCGCATCCAGATTGCCCAAAACCTCGATCAAGCGGCTCAATTTGACCTTGCCGATTCCGCTTGGACCGTCGTCATGGACGTTCGTCTCGCGCTGCTCAATTATCTTGTTGCTTCTCGAAATTTGGAATTGCTGCGGTCGGAGGAGAAGGTTCGGGAGGATCAAGTCGCTATCTTGGAACAAGTATTGTCGGCCGGAGAAATAACAAGGCTGGATGTGGACCTCGTGCGGATTGAAGCTTCCAAAACACAAGTGGCTATCCGCACGGCTGAGGGCCAGACTGCCGACGCCAAGGCCGCTCTGGCGGCTACTATTGGTGTTCCCGTGGCGGGACTCGATGGAGCCGATTTCTCGTGGCCTGACATGGACACGCCGCCAGCCCCAGAATCGCTTTCGGCAGATCAAGTCCAGCGGGACGCCGTGCTCAATCGCTTGGATATTCGGCGCTCGCTTGCGCAATATGCGGCCGCTGAAGCCGCCGTGCACTCGGAAATCGCCAAGCAATATCCCAACTTCAACATCGGCCCGGGATACACCTATGAGGAACGAAACAGTTTCTTTACCGTGGGCTTCTCGACTTCTCTGCCTATCTTCAATCGGAATCAGGGACCCATCGCCGAGGCCGAGGGCCGCCGCAAGGAAGCAGCAGCCGCGTTCCTACAAACTCAGGCCCAGGTGATCGCAAGAAGTGAACGCGCGCTTGCCGTCTACACGGCAGGTCTGAAGGAAGTGGGCGAGGCTCAATCCCTTTATCAACTCCAAGAAACTCAACTGCAGATCGTCCAGCAAAACATCCGCGCTGGCGCCGATTATCGGTTGAGTCTCGACGGGGTGCAAATTCAACTCTCGACCTTGGCACGAGCGCGGCTGGATGCCCTGGGGCGCGCACAGCGAGCCCTTGGAAATCTCGAAGATGCCGTTCAACGCCCGTTTGATCGTGACGAAATGTTCCAGATCAAGCCCGAATCTCCGGTCCTTAATAAACTGCCCAAAGAGGCAAATCGATGAAGCTCATTTCCAGGGAGGCAAGAATTACGTCGTTCTCAAGGATGCAAGGTGGCATAGCGTTCGGACGAGGCGAAACTATCGTTGAATACGCGATTCCAGCGCTCTCTCATCAGAACTTGCAGGGTTCGGAGGCCCGCACCACCTGCGTTGTCGAAAATCATCTGGCGCGGATCGGAAGAATATCTCACTGCGCGCGATCCCTTCCGATCTTCATTTTCAGTGTCGCTCTGGCCTGTGGAATTCCTACACACGCGCAAGGGAGAATCGATCCTACTCTGCCGCCTGCTCCGTTCACTCATACCCGAACACTGTTTATATTTCCGGGGGCAGACACGGCAAAGATCCCAACGCAGTTCTGCCTCCGCTCACTACTAAGCAGAAATATTGGATATTCTGGCATAGAACCTTTGATCGCTCACTGCCTGTTGAAGCCCTGATCTCTGCCAGTGGCTCGAGAACGGCGTCGGAATGTTCCGTGACAAACACGCTTACTCCGCGCGACTTACATGGGAGCCGCTGTTTCCAATTTCCCGATGAACTATGGATTGATGCGGAGGCCAGTCAGTGGCCAACAGCTGCGGATGAGGGACTATTTCAATGGACACGTGAGTCTGCACATGTGGGGAATCTTAGGCGGAGCGATTTGGGGCATTGGCACGATCGCTAACTTCGTGGCTTTCTACGTGCCGATGATTGGACCTGCCACTTCGTTTTCTCTTGGCGAGGGAAACACGATGATCTCCGCCATCTGGGGTACTTTAGTATGGAAGGAGTTTCACGGCGCTGGAAACCGGGTCAAAGGTCTCCTCGCGATAATGTTTTTGTTCTTTGTATTGGGTCTGAGCTGCATTGCGCTCGCTCCGGTAATCCACTAAGAAACCGAACGCGGACAGAGCCGGGACAGGAGAGGCAGAATGACAAAGTCAGACAATCAGAATGAGGCGTTCGGACATCCCGGGATTTGTCCCCGATGGACTCATGGAGGTAAAGACGGCGTGGGAACCGCATACGCGGCTTCCAGTCTAATCTGGTTTACGATTTGGAATGGGATCATCACCGAAGTCTATTTTCCAACTGTGGATCGGCCACAACTCCGGGACCTTCAATATTTGATAACCGATGGTAAAAGTTTCTTTCATGAGGAGAAGCGTCACCTCACATCCAAACTCGAGCGATTGTCGGATCACACTCTGGGATACCGCTGTACGAACTCCGATCCGGATGGGCGCTATGCCATCGTTAAAGAAATTATCACCGACCCTCATCTTGCTTGCGTTCTTCAGCGCACGAAGCTGACGGGTGATGAATCCTTCCTTTCCAAGCTGCGGCTGTATGCGCTTTGCGCTCCTCACCTGGAAGTCGGAGGATGGGGGAACAACGGCTACGTTCTCGAGGTCAATGGCCGCAAAATTCTGATGGCCCAGAAACAAGGTATGTGGCTGGCGCTGGGGGCTACGGCGCCCTTTGCTCGAATTTCATGCGGATATGTCGGCAGCAGCGACGGCTGGACGGACTTGGCTGACAACTTTCAGATGGACTGGGAGTTTGACAACGCTCCTGACGGAAACATTGCCCTCACCGGAGAACTAGATCTGAATGGTTGCACCGAGTTCACCCTCGGACTGGCTTTTGGCGACACCGAGCACCACGCGATCACAACACTTTTCCAGGCCCTGGGCATACCCTTCGCCGAGCATCACAAACGATACACGGAACAATGGGACCGCACTTGCGATCACTTGCTTCCGATAGGAAAGTCTTCCGGTGACAACAGCAACCTGTACCACAGCAGTTTTAGTTTGCTGCTCGCTCACGAGGACAAGTCCTATCCTGGCGCCTTGATCGCCTCTCTCTCGATTCCTTGGGGAGAAGTTGCAGGTGACAATGACCAAGGTGGATACCACTTGGTTTGGACGCGAGACATGGTCAGCAGCGCCTCCGCGCTGCTTGCCTGCGGTGAGAGCGCCACGCCGCTGCGGGCGCTCATCTATCTCGCGGTGTCCCAGGAGGAGGATGGCGGGTTCTCGCAAAACTTCTGGGTGAATGGGAACCCTTACTGGCGTGGAATCCAGCTGGATGAGGTCGCTTTCCCCATACTGCTGGCCTTGCGCCTCAGCCGGGAAAATGCCCTTCAGGATTTTGATCCTTACCCGATGGTGATGAAAGCGGCAGGCTATTTGTTCCGGCATGGGCCGGTGACGCAGCAAGAACGCTGGGAAGAAGCGAGCGGTTATTCCCCCTCGACGCTGGCTTCCAATATTGCCGCACTGATTGGCGCGGCTTACTTTTGCAGGCAACGAAAAGATGAACCCGCCGCGAAGTTTCTCGAGCAATACGCAGATTTTTTGGAATCGCATATCGAAGCGTGGACGGCCACAACGGAAGGTACGCTGGTTCCGGGCATTCGCCGCCACTACATTCGGATATTGCCGGAAGACGTTGAAAACCCGGACCCGTCGGAAGATCCGAACTCGGGCGTTCTGAAAATAGCCAACCTTCGGGAGGGCACTCCCAATTCATTTCCGGCGAAGGAAATCGTCGATGCCGGGTTTCTTGAGCTGGTTCGCTACGGAATAAGAAAATCGGACGATCCCTTGATCGTGGATTCCTTGAAGGTGATTGATGCGGTGCTGAAAGTGGACACTCCGATGGGGCCGGTTTGGCATCGTTACAATCACGATGGGTACGGCCAGCAAGACGACGGAGGATCTTACGACGGGTGGGGTAAGGGCCGCGCGTGGCCGCTTCTGACAGGAGAACGGGCGCATTTTGAACTCTCCGCGGGACGAGATGTGAAGCTGTTCATCCAAACAATCGAGCGTTTTGCATCGTCTACGGGATTATTGCCGGAGCAAGTGTGGGATGAACCGGACCGCCCGGAAGCCTATATGTATCTTGGCCAGCCCACGGGCTCGGCTATGCCGCTCATGTGGGCGCACGCGGAGTACATCAAGCTGCTTCGGTCCGTATCCGATGGCCGCGTTTTCGATCTGATTCCCGAAGTTGCAAACCGCTACCTCGGAGACCGGAAAGCTTGCCAGCGATTCGAAATCTGGAAGCCAAATCGGTGCGTTCGTGTCGTCAAGAGAGGCTACACGCTGCGCGTCCAGGTCCCGGCTTCTTTTCGTCTCCATTGGACGGCCGACGAGTGGCGCACGATCAACGATACTTCGTCCATGGCGACAGCTTTCGGAATTGAGTTCGTGGACATTCCGATCGCAACCGGGCAGCAAGCGCCGATTCGATTCACTTTTTTCTGGCCCAATAGCAATTCCTGGGAAGGCCGCGACTATCTCGTCGAGGTTGGATCATAAGACGCAGTGCACTAAATTGTGGAGGAGCAAGGGAGGGCAAACGTGCCGCAAGCGAATCATTTTGACGTGATCATTTGTCCAGCTCTTGACGGGCGCTTATGTGAAGCGTCTAGAAACCGATGAGGCTGGGCGCACGGTGACGAAAGTCCTCGTCGAGCGCAACGGAGAGCCTGAGGAGTATTCCGCGGACATCGTCGTCGTTTCCTGCGGTGCGATCAACTACGCTACACTTCTGCGGCGTTCCGCCAGTGATAAACACTCGAACGGACTCGCGAACAGCTCGGATACGGTGGGCCGGCACTATATGCGTCACAACTGCGACGCCTTCATGGCCATTTCCAGGCATCCGAATCCGACCGTTTTTCAGAAGACTTTTGGCCTGAATGACTTCTACTTTCGCTCTAATGATTGGGAATACCCCATGGGCTGCATTCAGATGCTCGGCAAAACCGATGGCGAGATGCTGAAAGGCGAGGCGCCGAATTGGGCCGTCTGGAAGCCTGAGTTTGCACTCGACTATATGGCGGAACATTCCATCGATTTCTGGCTGCAATCGGAAGACCTGCCGGACCCGAACAATCGCGTCACGATCGATTCGCAGGGAAGAACCACGCTGGCGCTGCAGGAAACGAATCTCGAAGGATACAAACGCCTGATTGCGAAGCTCAAGGACACGCTCAAAGATATCGGCTGTCACGATCGCCTGATGTCACGTTCGCTGTACCTGGGCAAGAAAATTCCCATCGCCGGTACCGCTCACCAGGCCGGAACCATTCGTTTTGGCCGCGACCCAAAAGCTTCCGCGCTCGATCTGAACTGCAAGGCTCACGATTTGGATAATCTGTATGTTGTCGACGCAAGTTTCTTTGTATCGATCGCTGCTGTGAACCCCAGCTTGACGATTATGGCGAACGCACTCCGCGTCGGAGACCATCTGCTGCAACGGTTGGGGTGAGACCAAACGCCGTCCGCCGGAATTCGCTGCCGCGAGAAAGTATAAGTCGAAAGGGGAAACACTCATGAAGGCCATTGCAATTATTCCTGGTACACCGGGCTCGCGTCTAGTCGATCGGCCAGAACCATCCGTCGCCGCACCAGATGAAGTCAAAGTCCGCGTCATCCGCGTGGGCATTTGTGGCACCGACCGTGAAGAAGTATCCGGCGGCCGCGCTCAGGCGCCCGATGGGCAGAAGGAACTGGTCATCGGACACGAAATGTTCGGCCAAGTGATGGAAGTGGGTTCTTCGGTCACTCGCGTAAAAGTGGGAGACTACGCTGTGTTCACCGTCCGACGGGGATGCAACCAATGCCCGTCTTGCCTGATGACCCGCTCCGATATGTGCCAGACCGGTAAATACCGCGAGAGAGGAATCAAGGGATTAGACGGTTACCAGACGGAATGCGTGGTCGACAAAGAAGAATTCATCGTGCACGTGCCAGACGAGTTGGCGGAAATCGGCGTTTTGATGGAACCGCTTTCCATTGTTGAGAAAGCCATCGACGAGGCGCTTCGCTTGCAGATTACGCGTTGTCCGGTAGCTGCCACAACTCCCGACTGGCTATTTGGACGCCATTGCCTGGTAGCAGGATTGGGACCGGTGGGTTTGCTCGCGTCCATGGCGTTGCGTCTTCGAGGAGCCGAGGTTTATGGTTTGGATGTGGTCGATTCCACGAGCGCCCGCCCGAAATGGTTGAACGGTATTGGCGGGCATTACGTGGATGGCCGCCAAATACCCGCGGATCAAGTCGAAAAAAATATTGGGGCCATGGACTTGATTCTCGATGCAAGCGGGATTGCGCAACTGGAATTCAATCTTCTCGACGCTCTAGCATTGAACGGAGTTTATGTCCTCACCGGCATTCCGGGCGGTGACCGCCCGCTGCAGATTGCCGGCGCGGAACTGGTGCGGCAGTTGGTTCTGGATAATCAGGTCATGGTCGGCAGCGTCAATGCCGCACGCGGCCATTTTCAAATGGCGGCGGATGATTTAGCTCAGGCTCATCTTCGTTGGGGTGCGCACATCTCCGGCCTGATCACGCAACACCATGCCGCGAAGGAGTTCCCCAATTCCGTGGCCAGCCATCAGCCCGATACCATCAAGGAGGTTGTCGAATGGGTGGTAGCGGCTCAACATGCGTAAAGCCGCGCCCTTAACGACGAGCGTGTCGTCGCTCCACGGTGCTTGGGCCCGCGATAGATCCATGGCAGCGGACACAGCTATAACGCGAAAAGTCAGCCGCACGGGTGCGCGAGGTCCCACCAGCCAAACCGTGCATCCCGTTGGCCTCCATAAGGAGGCTCGACGGTCTGCACGGTTTGGGCCCGACCTAACGCAGTGTACGTGCACGACGCAAGCGCTTTGCGATTGCGTTGACTAGAGCACTTCCATAAATTATGTAGCGTATTTGGCGCTAAAAAAGAAGCCCCT
>VFSW01000743.1_pt1 | contig 48296 bp, 44 predicted proteins | sample 5358111 | NCBI WGS metagenome assembly VFSW01 (sample SAMN11554181, study PRJNA540505) | mine drainage metagenome | isolation source: sediment from site ElyBrook_90M | place: USA: Ely Copper Mine, Vershire, VT | collected 2017 | reverse complement strand
AATTATATCAAATGCTTATTGTGTTATTCGCCCTATTTATGCAATATTCAGGCTAGACAAGGGCTTAATTGAAAAGATCAGCGACCCGTTAACCCACCTGGTGCGTAACAGTCTGGATCACGGTATCGAGATGCCGGATGAACGCATTGCAAAAGGTAAGGACCCGCAAGGCACCATCACGCTGCGTGCAGCCCATCAGGGCGGCAATATCGTCATCGAGGTATCCGACGATGGTGCAGGACTCAACCGCGACAGAATACTTGCCAAGGCGCGCGAGAAGGGTTTGCCGGTTACCGATGCGATGAGTGATAGCGATGTCTGGCTATTGATCTTTGCGCCGGGATTTTCTACGGCTGCCGTCATCACGGACGTTTCAGGCCGCGGTGTCGGCATGGACGTGGTGAAGAAAAATATCGAGGGTATCGGTGGCCGCGTCGAGATTGCGTCCCGCCAGGGTCAGGGCAGCACCATCACCATACGATTGCCGCTGACCTTGGCAATCCTCGATGGGCTGTCGATTGCCGTGGGCGATCAGATCTACATTGTGCCGTTAAGCTTCATCAGCGAATCGTTGCAGCCTAAAGCATGCGACATCAAGGGCATCAGCGGACAGGGGCAGGTGGTGCAGGTCAGAGGCGAATACCTGCCGCTGATTGCGCTGCATCAGATATTCAACATCGTACCCAAAGTCACCGACCCTGCTGAAGGAATACTGGTGCTGCTGGAGGCGGAAGGCAAAAAAGTCGCGCTGTTTGTGGACGATCTGGTGGGCCAGCATCAGGTGGTGATCAAGAGTCTGGAAACCAATTACCGCAAGGTGGCCGACGTGTCGGGCGCAACCATCATGGGTGATGGACGAGTTGCGATGATCATGGATGTGGGCGCACTGGTCAAGCTGGCGCAAGTGTAGGGGTATTGTTTTGAACACAGAATAACTGAAGAAAAGGAGCGCATCATGCAGGCAAGCGAAGGGCAGGCGGCAAGCAGCCGCGAGCTGTTGACATTCACGTTAGGCGCGGAAGAATACGGCATCGATATTCTGAAAGTGCAGGAAATACGCGGCTATGATGCGGTGACCACCATCGCCAATGCGCCTGAGTTCATCAAGGGTGTGATCAATCTGCGCGGCATCATCGTGCCTATCGTTGATCTGCGCATCAAGTTTCATCTGGGCCGAGTCGAATACGACCAGTTCACCGTGGTGATTATTTTAAACGTTGCCAGCCGCGTGGTGGGCATCGTGGTGGACGGCGTGTCGGACGTGATTGCATTGACAGCTGAGCAGCTCAAACCCGCGCCCGAATTCAGTTCCACGATGGACACCCAGTACATTCTGGGGCTGGGCACGGTGGACGAGCGCATGATCATCGTGATGGATATCGAAAAACTGTTGAGCAGCCGCGACATGGAACTGTTCGACGAAGCAACGAATTGATTTTTCAATAGAGAATTTAAAAAGGGGAACAACATGGGGTTATTTGGAAATAGCAGGATGCTGGAGTCTCAGATCAACGATGCAATTACGATGATAGAAAAAATTGCAGACAGCAATTTGTCCGCCATGATTGAAGGATCTGATCCGCTGTCGCGTGCCTTGAGAAATCTTCAGACCAAACTTGCGGCAAATTTCTCTGAGCTCAAGCGTGAAGTCGATGAGAGCAAAAAACAGAGCGCTGTGATGTCGCGCCTGAAATCCGCGCTTGACAATGTGACGACGAACGTGATGATCGCGGACAATGACCTCAATATCGTCTACATGAATAAAACGGTCGAAGCCATGCTATCCGCTGCTGCGGCAGATATCAGAAAAGAGTTGCCAGGCTTCAATGTCGCTACGCTGATAGGCACAAACATCGATAGCTTCCACAAGAATCCGATGCATCAGCGTCAGATGCTGGCGAGCTTCACCTCCACACACAGGACTTCCATCAAAATCGGCGGCAGGATCTTCTCGCTGATTGCCAATCCTATTATCAACGGGAAAGGTGAACGGCTGGGGTCTGTCGTTGAATGGGCTGACAGTACCGCCGCCGTTGCTGCCGAGATCGAAGCCAAACAGGTTCAGGATGAAATGACGCTGATCAAGGATGCACTCGACAATGTCACGTCCAACGTGATGCTGGCCGATGCGAAGCGCAATATTGTATTCATGAACAAGTCGATTATGGCCATGTTGTCCAATGCGGAAAGTGACATCAGGCGCGCATTGCCGAATTTCAGCGTCTCCAAGCTGCAGGGTGCCAGTATCGACCAGTTCCACAAGAACCCGGCGCACCAGTCGCAAATGCTGGCGAGCTTCACGAACACCCATACCACCCAGATCGTGGTTGCGGGCAGGACATTCCGTCTGATTGCCAACCCGATCATCAATGAAAAGGGTGAACGTCTGGGTAGTGTAGTGGAATGGGCTGACCGAACCATCGAAGTTGCAACCGAAGATGAAGTAGCAAGAATCGTGCAGAGCGCTGCCATGGGCGACTTCACGGTGCGTATGGAATTGAAAGGCAAGTCAGGCTTCTTCCTGCAATTGGGAGAGGCGATCAACAAGCTCTTGCAGACCAGCGAAGTGGGTTTGAACGAAGTGGTGCGCGTACTGGGTGCACTGTCGCAGGGAGACTTGACCGAAAGCATCACAAATGAGTATTTCGGCACCTTCGGCCAGCTGAAAGATGATTCCAATACCACAGTGGAAAAACTGAAAGAGATTATCGGCCAAATCAGGGATGCGACCGAGACGATCAACACAGCCTCCAAAGAGATCGCTGCGGGCAACTCTGACCTGTCTCAACGCACCGAAGAGCAGGCATCTTCCCTTGAAGAGACAGCAAGCAGTATGGAAGAGCTGACCTCCACGGTGAAGCAGAATGCGGAGAACGCCAAGCAGGCCAACCAGCTTGCGATCGGCGCGTCCGACGTGGCAGGCAAGGGCGGTGCGGTGGTGAGTCAGGTAGTCACGACCATGGATTCGATCAACGAGTCTTCGCGCAAGATTGTGGACATCATTTCGGTGATCGACGGCATCGCGTTCCAGACCAATATCCTGGCGCTTAATGCGGCGGTTGAAGCGGCGCGTGCAGGTGAACAGGGCAGAGGTTTTGCGGTGGTGGCAGGTGAAGTGCGTAACCTTGCGCAGCGCTCGGCGGCAGCCGCGAAGGAAATCAAGACGCTGATCGGAGACTCGGTAGAAAAAGTTCAAGGCGGCAGCAAGCTGGTGGCCCAGGCAGGTCAGACCATGGAGGAGATCGTAACTTCCATACGCCGTGTGACCGACATCATGTCCGAGATCACCGCAGCATCGGTTGAGCAGAGCGCGGGTATCGAGCAGGTGAATCTTGCAATCACGCAGATGGACGAAGTCACGCAGCAGAACGCGGCGCTGGTCGAGGAAGCGGCAGCTGCTGCGGAATCACTGGAAGAGCAGGCGCAGAATCTGTCGGTATCTGTGGCAACCTTCAAACTGGATGACAGTGTGGTCAGCACCAAGCGTGGGCCGTCGGCACCTGCTCGCAGAATTGCAGCACCTGCATCTGCCCGTAAGACGCCGGCAAGAAAAATATCTGCGAAACCGCAGTCCAAGACAACGGATGGCGAGTGGGAAGAGTTTTAAGGGCAGGAACCAGGATTCAGACCGCAAGGGTCTTCCCCGCACAACTAAGGGGCTATGCCCCAAATTGTTGCGTGAAGGATTCAGAATGTAAATATGGTTGGTTTTAACTGAATCCTCAATCCTATTTAAGGGTGTTATGAATACAAATCTTCAGTCCATTGGTGGTCGTGATCGCGAGTTTGTGTTCACGGCCAAGGATTTCGAGCGGGTGCGTGAACTGATCTACGATCATGCCGGCATATCGCTCAATGCATCCAAGCAGGATATGGTGTATAGCCGTCTGGCACGACGCCTGAGGGCGACGGGCATCAACAACTTTCGCGAATATCTGGCGTTGCTTGAAAGCAATAATGAGGCCGAGTGGGAAGCATTTGCAAATTCGTTGACCACCAACCTGACATCGTTTTTTCGCGAGTCGCATCATTTTCCGCTGCTTGCCGAACATGTAATCAAGCATAAGGGGCGCCATCCGATTGCGCTGTGGTGTTCGGCCGCGTCGACGGGTGAAGAGCCCTATTCGATGGCGATGGCCATGGTGGATGCCTTCGGCAGTTTTACACCGCCTGTGACGATCCTCGCGACTGACCTGGATACCAGCGTTCTGGCCAAGGCCGATGCGGGTGTATACCCGATGGAACGTGTCGAAAAGCTTTCCGCCGATGTGATCAAGCGTTTTTTTCTCAAGGGTGCAGGTGCGCAGGCAGGGTTCGTGCGGGTGAGACCAGAATTGCGCGCAATGATCACTTTCCGGCAGGTGAATCTCCTTAACAGTGACTGGCCGGTGAGAGGTCCGCTGGATGCGATATTCTGTCGTAACGTGATGATCTACTTCGACAAGGAAACGCAACTGAAAATCTTGCAGCGCTTTGCGCCGCTGTTGCAACCGGATGGATTGTTGTTTGCCGGTCATTCGGAGAGTTTTCATCATGCCACGCATCTGTTCAAGTTGCAGGGCAAGACCGTATATGAGCTGGCAGCACATGCAAAAAAATAATGCACAGGCGGCATTTCGTGGCTGATCATGGTTTTGAAGAACTGCTGTCGCCCAATCTTTATTTTGACCGTGAACATGACATTGAGGCGGCCAAGATCATGCCTGGAGAATATTATGCGACGGCGCGCGACATGTTGCTGGTGACAGTGTTGGGTTCCTGTGTGTGTGCCTGCATACGCGACAAGGAAAGCGGCATAGGCGGTATGAATCATTTCATGTTGCCGGACAGCGGACGCGATCAGAGCAATCCGTTGGGTGACTCGGCACGTTACGGCACTTATGCAATGGAAATTCTCATCAATCAGTTGCTCAAGATGGGCGCTGAGCGCCGCAATCTCGAGGCAAAGGCGTTCGGCGGGGGGGCTGTGTTACGCGGCTTTACGACTGCCAATGTGGGTGAACGCAATGCGGAATTTGTGCTGAAATTTTTAAAGACCGAAAAGATTCATCTCGCCGCACAGGACATGCTCGATATTTATCCGCGCAAAGTGTATTTTTTTCCCAGTACCGGACGGGTGCGCGTGAAGAAATTGAAAGTGGTGCATAACGATACCATCATCAACCGTGAGAACGAATATGGCTCACGTCTGCACTACTCGGATCTGGGCGGCGATGTGGAGTTGTTCGACTGATGATAAGCCGCTCTGGACGAGGATAAAAATGGAGAATCGCAAGATCAGGGTGCTGGTGGTCGACGACTCCGCGCTGATACGCAGCGTGATGAAGGAGTTGATCAACCGTGAGAGGGATATGGAGTGCGTGGGCGCAGCGCCCGACCCGCTGGTCGCGCGCGAGATGATCAAGACCTTGAATCCGGACGTGCTGACGCTGGATGTGGAAATGCCCAAGATGGACGGGCTGGATTTTCTGGAGCGCCTGATGAAGTTGCGTCCGATGCCGGTGGTGATGGTGTCCACGCTCACAGAGCGCGGTTCAGACATCACCTTCCGTGCGCTGGCGCTGGGTGCGGTGGATTTTGTATCCAAGCCGAAGATGGATATTACGCGGGGTATGGAAGAATATGCCAGCGAGATTACCGAAAAAATACGTGCCGCAGCTCAGGCCAGAGTGCACAAAACGGTTGCTGCTGAGCAGGTTACCGAACGACTTTCTGCTGATGCGATTTTACCCAGTGTCGTCGGGCGTTTTTCGTCGACCGAAAAACTGATTATCATCGGTGCATCGACAGGCGGGACGGAGGCGATCAAGGAAGTGTTGACCCGCCTGCCTGCCGATGTGCCGGGCATCCTGGTGACGCAGCATATGCCTGAGGCATTCACCAAGTCGTTCGCTGACAGGTTAAACAGTCTGTGCAAGATTTCAGTCAAGGAAGCAGAGCACAACGAGCGTATATTGCCGGGCCATGCCTATATTGCACCGGGCCATTCGCATCTGTTGCTGCGCCGCAGCGGGGCGAACTATATGACGGAACTGAGCCAGGGGCCGCCGGTGAACCGGCATCGTCCGTCGGTTGATGTGCTGTTTCGTTCTGCTGCCAATGTGGCAGGCGCGAATGCGTTGGGCATCATACTCACCGGGATGGGCAAGGATGGTGCCCAGGGTATGCTGGAAATGCGGCAGGCAGGTTCACACACGATTGCACAGGATGAGGCAAGCTGTGTGGTATTCGGTATGCCCAGGGAAGCGATTGCAGTGGGCGCTGCCTGTGAGGTCATGGCTTTGCAAAATATCGCCCGCCATACGCTGGATTATCTTGCCAAACACAGCGGCAAAAGCAATCGGATTTAATTTTTTTTGAGGGAGCAAGGTATGAGTATCAGTACAGACATTCGTGGTGATGTGGCGCGCATTTCAATATCAGGCCGGTTTGACTTTCAGGTGCATCGGGATTTCAAGGCCTCCTATACGCCCTCGTTGGAAAATGCTGCGGTAAATGAGATAAAGATCGAGCTTGGCGATGTCGTGTATCTGGACAGTTCCGCACTTGGCATGATGATGCTGTTACGCGAACGCGCACAGGCAGCGGGTAAAACTGTGGTGCTGGTCAGGCCAAATCCTGCGATCGTGCAGATTCTTGATATTGCCAATTTCAACAAGCTGTTCAAGATACTGTAAATGACAGGCTAGGTGATGAACGCGGGCAAGATGAAACCGCTGAACGTTTTGGTCGTGGATGATGCTGCTGCGAACCGTAAACTGATGTCAGTGATGCTGCAAAAAATGGGGTATTTCGTGACGCTGGCCGAGGATGGCAGTCAGGCGCTTGCCCTGTGCGAGCAGTTTATGCCCGACCTAGTATTGATGGATGTACAGATGCCTGTCATGAACGGATTTGATGCCGTGCGGGAGATGCGTCGCCGATACACAGCCTGGTTTCCCATTCTGTTTCTTTCCGCGCAGACGGGCAATAAAGAAGTGGTTGAGGGTTTGCGCGCAGGCGGGGATGATTATCTGTTCAAACCGGTTCAATATGAAGTTCTGAAGGCGAAAATGCATCTGTTTCACGTACGCCTTGAGCAGAACAACCGCTTGCTGGATTATAAAGAACGCATCGAGGAGGAAACAAATACCGCACGTGTCTTTATCGAACAGTTCACCGCGTTGGGTAAAATCAGCGATCCTTGCGTGCGGTTCCTGCTCAAGCCTGCAGAGAGTTTCAGCGGCGATTTGATTGCTTTCGCACGTGCGCCGGATAACTGTTTGCATGTGTTGTTGGCTGATAGTGCAGGGCATGGTCTGACAGCAGCGCTGGCGGTGATTCCGATTACTCATCCTTTTTATCAGATGACCGCCAAGGGGTTTGATATTGTGTCCATTTTAAATGAGCTCAATGCGCGGGTGCGTGATTATCTGCCGCTGCCACGTTTTGTTGCGGCCGCCATTGCATCGATCAATTTTGATACAGGTCTTGTGGCGGTGTGGAATGGAGGGCTGCCGCCCATATTGTTGACGAGTGAGGATGGAGCCCAGATTGTACATCGTTTCAAATCCAGCCAATTGCCGCTTGGCGTGGTCAAAGGCGCTGAATTTGATAACACGCTGGAGTATTACAGTCTGGGCGGTCAATCTGTTCATATGATGATGTGCTCGGATGGGGTGACAGAGATCGATATGGGTGGCGGTCAGATGCTGGGTCATAATAACTTGTTGCAGGAAGCTAGGCATTCTTCTGCTGCTCATTTGTTTGACAGAGTGTCCAAGGTGATTGAGGACAAGCTAACTGACGTGGCGCCGGCGGACGATATTGCGCTGATCTTGGTCGATTGTTCACCTGTTGTCGCGACTGAAGAACCCCTGGCTTCGAGGCAGAACTCAAAAAATCCTGATGTTGGACTGAAAGTGTGTGCTCATAGTGCTTCTGTGAAGCCTGAGTGGGAGATTTCACTGTTGCTCAAGGCGCAGCAGCTAAAGCATCTGGACGTGGTCCCTTTCCTGTTGAGTGCTGTAAGGCAAATAGAAGGCGGGCAAACTGACAGTAAACTGTTCTTGATCGTATCTGAATTGTTCAACAATGCGCTGGATCATGGTGTGCTTAAACTGGATTCGACATTGAAGAACCAGCCCGATGGGATGGAGCTTTATTTTGATCAGCGCGTGGAGCGTCTTGCCAGGCTGGAAGTGGGGCAGATTGCCATGCGTTTTGAAAGGATCAATTACAAGTCATGCGAATGTCTTAAACTTTCGGTCAGTGATAGTGGAGACGGATTCGATTATTCCAAAATTCTGTCCGTTGACCTGAATGTCAATCAGCAGCGGCATGGACGCGGCATAGGCCTGTTGCTGGCTGTGTGCAATAGCTTGCAGTATTTTGGCAACGGCTCTGAAGTGGTTGCCTACATTGAAACTCCGGCACCCGATTCGATTGCTGAAAAAGTCTGATTTATTGCTATCGTGACCACATGGAGAGCCGACTGATTATGATGGAAACAGAATCACAGCTAAGGCGTTATCAGACGTTGATGAAAAATGCGCTGGATGGTATCCACATATTAGATGAGGAGGGGAACCTCTTGGAGGTGAATGATGCCTTCTGCAATATGCTGGGTTATACATCTGAAGAAGTTGGCAAACTTAATGTTGCCGATTGGGATTCGCAGTGGTCCAAGGAAGAGCTGCTGTCAAAATTGAATCATTTAATCGGCATCAGTGCCAGGTTCGAGACTCTCCACCGGCGCAAGGATGGTACCTTAATCAACGTCGAGATCAGTGCCACGGGCGTTGAAATAGATGGGCGAAATTATTTTTTTGCATCAAGTCGCGACATTACCGCGCGCAAAATTTCAGAGAACAAGGAGCGGCGATTTACCCAGCTCTACGCTGCCATGAGTCAATGCAACCAGGCCATCGTGCGTTGCACCAACGAAGCGGATTTGTTGCCGCAGATATGTCGCGATGTGGTCGATTTTGGCGGGATAAAAATGGCCTGGGTCGGAATGCTTGATGAGGCCGGCAATCGGGTTATGCCGGCAGCTTCATTTGGCGCGGGTACCGAGTACCTGCAGATGATCGAGATTTCGCTGGTGAGTAGTGAACCAACCGGACTGGGACCGACCGGCACATCCATCCGTGAAAACAAACCGGTATGGTGCCAGGATTTTCAGCATGATCCGTTAACGACAAACTGGCACGAACAGGGTGCAAAATTTGGTTGGGGTGCCTTAGCTTCGCTGCCCTTGCATCGCAAGGGTAAAGTGATTGGCAGTTTTACACTGTATTCAGATGCGCCGAATGTATTCGATGAAGTCACGCAGAGTCTCTTGGTGGAAGTGGCGATGAATATCAGCTTTGCACTGGATCGCTTCGACAGTGAAGAGAAGCGTGTGAGGGCGGAGACGGAACTTGAGCAACACCGCCAGCATCTTGAGAGGATGGTAGAGGCGCGCACGGCCGAGCTGAATATTGCACGCAATGTCGCCGAAGTTGCCAATCAGGCTAAATCAGAATTTCTTTCCAGCATGAGTCATGAATTGCGCACGCCGATGAATGCCATTTTGGGCTTTGGTCAACTTCTGGAATATGATGAAACCTTATCCGAAGACAGCAAGGATAACGTGTGCGAAATAATCAAGGCGGGCGAACACCTTTTGGAGCTCATCAACGATGTGCTGGATCTGGCCAAGATTGAATCAGGCTATATTGACCTGTCGCTGGAGTCGGTGGATGTCTGTGCCGTCGTCGAGGAATGCATGAGTCTTGTGAGCACGCTGGCAGACAAGCGCAATATCAAGCTCAGTCACGCCGGATTACAAGGCATGGCGGTACGGGCCGATCGCATGCGGCTCAAGCAGGTATTGCTCAATCTGCTCTCCAACGCCACTAAATACAATCGCGCGGGCGGCAGCGTCAAGGTTGGAGTTCGAGCCACGGGGTGCACAGAACAAGGCAGGTTGTGCATCCGGGTGGAGGACACAGGCCCCGGTATTCCCGCCGCGCGTCTTTCGGAGTTGTTCCAGCCATTCAGCCGCCTTGACGCCGAGAACAGTGGAGTCGAAGGGACGGGTATTGGCTTAACCATCACAAGGCGCATCGTCGAAATGATGGGTGGTATTGTGGGTGTCGAGAGTGAAATCGGTGTGGGTAGCGTCTTCTGGATCGAACTGCCGATAAAAGCGATGCCCGTCGAAACACGGGACTATGCCGCAATCCGGGTCGCCTCATCTACACAGCACACAGCTCAGCACTCCGTACTTCACATTGAGGACAACCCGTCGAACCTGAAACTGGTCGCACAAATCCTTGGTCGGCGTAAACATATCCATTTGCTCGCCGCCCATACGCCTGAACTGGGTATCGCACTTGCGATGTCGCACCATCCAGACTTGATTCTGCTCGACATCAATATGCCGGGCATGAATGGCTATCAGGTGCTGGAAGTGCTTATGGCTGATGTAAGACTGAAAAATATCCCGGTCATTGCCGTCACTGCCAACGCCATGACTCGCGATATTGAACGCGGCAGAACGGCGGGTTTCACCGAATATCTGATCAAGCCGCTGGACATTGTTAAATTTAACGCGTTGCTGGACAAGCTGCTAGGTACTGACGGACATGGGTACGTCAGATGACTGTCTCAGACGATTTGCCGGATATAAGCTTGCCAATGGGTAAAGTTGGTAAACCTAAATTTTTTTTCAGCACGATAAAAGGCAGTGAATGATCAAGCATGTCAATCTGGAACTTATAGCCGCTGTCCTTGACGAGCATGCCATCGTCAGCATTACCGACGCGGCGGGAAATATCACCTACGTCAACGAGAAATTCATCGACATCTCCGGCTACACACGGGATGAGCTGATCGGAAAAAACCATCGCATACTGAAGTCCGGCATTCATCCGCCCGAGTTTTACCAGCAAATGTGGGACACGCTGTCAAGCGGCAGAACATGGCATGGCGAGGTATGCAACCGGCGCAAGAGCGGCACGAAGTACTGGGTTCGCTCATCGATCAAGCCTGTCCTCGACAGCAATGGTCTGCCTGTGCAATATATTTCCATCCGCACCGACATCACGGATGTCAAGCAGACTGAAACTCAGCTGACCTTTTTTGCCCAGATGATAGAAAACACCGCCGAGCCGGTTTTTCTGATTGATGTCGAGGCGAACTATCGTCTGGCTTATGTCAATCAGGCCGCGTGCAAACACTGGAGGGCAAGCAAAGAAGAGTTGCTAACCTGGTGCATCCCGGATTGGGATCCTAATTTTGATCCTGCACGCACAACACCACTTTTTGCCGAAACGTTGGACAAGCCCGGACGGATAATTGAAACCTGTCACCGGCTGAAAGATGGCCGGGTGGTTTCGGTGGAGGTCTTTTCCAATGCGCGGATGATCGCAGGAAAGCCTTACCTGTTTGGCTCTTTTCATGACATCTCCGAACGTAAAAAGACCGAGGATGCGTTGAAGTTATTCAAGCGTATCTGCGACACAGCCGAACAGGCGATCGGGGTTGCCGATGGGGAGGGAAGATTTCTGTACAGTAACCGGGCGCATGAGCATATGGTCGGATACAGTTATGAGGAGTTGGCAGGAAAACACTTCTCTATCCTTTTGACGGAAGAGTCGCTGACGCAGGCACAAGCGCTGGTCGATGCGACGAGCAAAGGTAAAAACTGGGAAGGGCATATTGCACTCAAACGCAGTGACGGCAGCGAGTTTGTTTCGGCAAGCCACATCAGCCCTCTGATGGGTGATGATGACAAACCGCAATATCTGTTCAATATTTTTTATGACTATACCGACGAGTTAAACAGGCAGCAAGCGTTGCACGACGCTTTCGATAAGGCTGAAACAGCCAATAATGCCAAGTCGGAGTTTCTGTCCAGCATGAGCCACGAATTGCGCACGCCGATGAACGCAATTATCGGCTTCGGCCAGCTGCTGGAATACGACGACACGTTGTCGGATGAGAACAAGGACAATGTGCGCGAAATTCTCAAGGCAGGCAATCACCTGCTGGCACTGATCAACGAGGTGCTGGATCTGTCCAAGGTCGAATTAGGCCATATAGATTTGTCCCTGGAGCCCGTGGAAGTGTGTTCTATCGTCAACGAGTGTCTGGATATGATCGCTAACATTGCCGATAGACGCAGTATTCATATCAGCCATGCCGGGTTGAAAGGTGCAGCAGTGCGGGCCGACCGTACGCGGCTCAAACAGGCATTGCTCAATCTGCTCTCCAACGCCATCAAATACAATCGCGCAGGCGGCAGCGTCCATGTCGAAGTGCTACCCCCGGGAAAAGACCGGCGCTGTACAGAGCAGGGCCGGCTGTGCATACGGGTGACGGACACAGGTCCCGGCATTTCCGCCGCGCGTCTTTCGGAACTGTTCCAGCCATTCAACCGCCTTGACGCCGAGAACAGCGGCATCGAAGGCACCGGCATCGGGCTTACCATCACCCGCCGCATCGTCGAGATGATGGGTGGCATCGTGGAGGTCGAAAGTGAAGTCGGCGTGGGCAGCACATTCTGGATTGAATTGCCCATCGAGACCATGCAGGATCAGACTTACGTCCGGGAAAGAACGTTAACAAATGCACAGGCGCCCGACATGGATGAGGCGCCGCATACCGTGCTTTACATCGAAGACAATCCGGCCAATCTGAAATTGCTTGCCAGGATTCTGGGGCAGCGCAAACATATCCGTTTACTCACGGCACACACGCCGGAGCTGGGTATAGAGCTGGCCATGACGCAACACCCGGAAATAATACTGCTCGACATCAATATGCCAGGCATGAATGGTTATCAGGTGCTGGAAATATTTCAGGCAGATGCAAGCTTGAAAAGCATCCCGGTCATCGCCGTCACTGCCAACGCCATGTCGCGTGATATCGAGCGTGGTAAGGCCGCAGGCTTTATCGATTATCTGACAAAGCCGCTGGACATTGTTAAATTTAACGTGTTGCTGGACAGGCTGCTTGGCAGCTGATGTGAAAACGTAGCAAGGTGGCAGGTTCGCCGCCGGCAGGTCGATACGGCACTTTCAGTATTATCGTTTCAGCCTCATGGAAATAAAACATGGATAAAAAATCTTGCAAACATGAAAGCATCCTCATCGTCGACGACGAACCTGTCAATCTGAAATTGCTGGACAGGATGCTGCGAGGTCACGGTTATGAGGATCTGTGCCTGGTGGATGATGCACGCGATGTCATCGATGCCTATAAAACTGCGCGCCCCGATCTCATTCTGCTCGATATCAACATGCCGCATCTGGATGGCTATCAGGTCATGGAGCAACTTAAGGCATTGAACGATCCGCTGTTGCCACCCGTTGTCATTTTGACCGCCCAAAGCGGCAAGGATTATCTATTGCGCGCGCTGGCCACAGGAGCGCGTGATTTTGTCACCAAGCCTTTCGATCGCAACGAACTGTTGATGCGGGTGCGCAACCTGCTTGATGCGCAACTGGCTCACCGCATGATGCACGACCAGCAAAAGGTGCTGGAGGATATGGTGCGGGTACGAACCGAGGAGCTGCGACGAACGCGCCTGCAAGTGGTGCAACGTCTGGGGATGGCTGCAGAGTACCGGGACGAGGAAACCGGCAGCCATATTTTGCGCATGAGTCACATGTCGGCGCTGTTGGCTCGCGCCATAGGCTGGAACGAGAATGATTGCGAGATGATGCTCAATGCCAGCCCGATGCATGATATTGGCAAGATTGGTATTTCGGATGCCATTCTGCTCAAGCCGGGCAAGTTTGAGCCACACGAGTGGGAGATCATGAAGACCCATGCTGCCATAGGCGGGAAGTTGCTCGACGGTGATGATTCCGACCTGATGCGCATGGCGCAGCAGATCGCGCTCACCCATCACGAAAAATGGGACGGCAGCGGTTATCCCAATGGACTGTCGGGCAATGCGATTCCGCAGGCTGGACGCATCGCGGCGCTAGCCGATGTATTTGATGCGCTGACTTCTGTGCGTCCATATAAAAAGGCATGGACAATTGAAGCCGCAGTGGCGATGATCAAGGAAAACAGTGGGCGGCACTTCGATCCGGAATTGGTTGAAGTGTTCATGCGGGAGCTGCCGGAGATCCTGAAAATCCTTGAGCGCTTTGACGAAGCGAGGGTTTGATGGACTTGCAGGAAATTTGATAACCCATTTCACGCAAACATTTTTTCGACTTTTTGCGTGAGTATCATCGTTCCGTTGATGTTTTTGTTTCGCCTGTTTAGCCCCGATTTCACTCTGAATATTTTGAGTAGCCAGATAAATCCCCCGTTATTCGCCTGATTGAACGCAGCTTAGTTGCGTATAGTCCGTCTCATCAGCGGAGCTCATCATGGCAGAAGACAGCGATCTAGAAAAAACAGAACAGCCCTCGCAGCGGCGACTTGACCAGGCAAGAGAAAAAGGTCAGGTCGCGCGCTCGCATGAGATGTCGACGTTTTCCATCCTGTTGGCGGGTGGTGCTGCGCTCTGGTTCATGGGGGCGCAGCTCAATGCACAGATGGTAAAGTTGTTGCATGACGGGATGACGATCAATCGTGATCTGATTTTCAAGCCTGAGCTGATGATCCCGCATCTTTATGATCTGTCTGTCAGCATGCTGGTGACCTTCGCGCCCGTGTTGCTGCTGTTGTTGCTGGTGGCGCTGATTTCTCCGCTGTTCTTGAACGGCTGGTTGTTCAGCACTGAGGCCTTGATTCCCCAGTTTTCGCGCATGAACCCTGCATCGGGTATTGCCCGCATGTTTTCCACGCACGCGCTGGTGGAGCTGGCCAAGGCGCTGGGCAAGGCGATCGTGGTAGGTGGCGTTGCGGCCTGGGTCATGTGGCGTCATATAGGCGATGCACTGCAATTGGCCACGTTGTCCATTGCGGCGGCGATTTCGCAAATGGGTTATCTGGTCGGTGGCAGTTTCCTGGCTATTGTTGGCGGGATGCTGCTGATCGTATTGGTGGATGTGCCGTTTCAGCTTTATGAGCACAACAAAAAGATGATGATGACCAAGGAGGAAGTGCGTCAGGAGTCCAAGGAGACCGACGGAAATCCGCAGATCAAGGGGCGCATACGCAGCATGCAGCGTGAGGCGGCAAGGCGTCGCATGATGTCCGCGATTCCGAGCGCTGATGTGGTGGTGACCAATCCTACGCATTACTCAGTTGCACTCAAATACAGCGAGAATGGCATGCGTGCACCCACCGTGGTCGCCAAGGGTTCGAACCTGATCGCACAGCGCATACGCGAGATTGCAGAGGAAAATCATGTGCCGATACTCGAAGCGCCGCCGCTGGCACGTGCGCTGCACAAACATACCGAGATAGGCGAGTCCATTCCCGAGGCGTTGTATACCGCGGTTGCCGAAGTGCTGGCCTATGTTTATCAATTGAAACGCTACCGGACAGAAGGCGGGGAGCGTCCGTCGCAGCCTGGCAAGTTGCCCGTGCCTGCCGAACTTGATCCGGCCAGTGGAGTGACATTATGAAACAGGTGTTGGAGTTACTTAAAAAGAATTTGAAGTTGCGCGGTCTGGCAGGGCCGATGCTGATCGTGATGATACTGGCAATGATGGTGCTGCCATTGCCGCCCATGCTGCTGGATATTCTTTTTACGTTTAACATCGCGGTTGCCGTGATGGTGCTGCTCATCAGCATGAATACCACCAAGGCGCTGGACTTTCTGTCCTTCCCGACCATTTTGCTGATCACCACCTTGCTGCGCCTGTCGCTCAACGTGGCCTCAACCCGGGTGGTCTTGCTGCAAGGTCATACGGGACCCGATGCGGCCGGTAAGGTGATCGAATCGTTCGGCCACTTTCTGGTGGGCGGCAATTACGCAGTGGGTATTGTGGTGTTTGCGATTCTGGTGGTCATCAACTTTATGGTCATCACCAAGGGTGCGGGACGTATCGCCGAAGTGGGCGCACGCTTCACGTTGGATGCGATGCCCGGCAAGCAAATGGCGATTGACGCGGATCTCAATGCAGGTCTGATCGGTGAGGATGTTGCGCGGCAGCGGCGTGCCGAAATCGGCCAGGAGGCAGACTTTTACGGTGCGATGGATGGTGCTTCCAAGTTTGTGCGGGGAGACGCGGTAGCCGGCATACTCATTTTGTTTATCAATCTGATCGGCGGACTGATTGTGGGGGTGTTGCAGCACAATATGGACATCGCCATGGCCGCGAAGAATTACACCTTGCTTGCCATCGGTGACGGCCTGGTGGCGCAGATTCCGGCACTGGTGATTTCCACGGCAGCCGGTGTGGTGGTGAGCCGCGTTTCCACTGATCAGAATATCGGCGAGCAAATGGTGGGGCAGTTGTTCAAGCAACCCCAGATCATCATGCTGACCGCGGCGATTATCGGCATGATGGGCATCATACCCGGCATGCCGCATTTTTCATTTTTGCTGCTGTCAGGCGGGATGCTCTGGCTTGCCTATCATTTGTCGCGAAAGTCCGAACAAGTGGCGGCAGAAGAACAGGCTGAAGTCGTGACGACCCCGCTGATCGCGGAAGCGGCAGATGCCAGCTGGGAAGATGTCGCGCAAGTGGATGTGCTGGGGCTTGAAGTGGGCTATCGTCTGATTACGCTGGTCGACAAGGCGCAGGATGGTGATCTGTTGCGCAGAATCAAGGGGATACGCAAAAAATTTACGCAGGACATCGGTTTTCTGCCGCCTTCTGTGCACATTCGTGACAATCTCGATCTGCGTCCCAATGCCTACCGCATCACGTTAAAAGGCGTTGAGATCGGCAGCGGTGAGGCCTATCCGCAGCAGTTTCTGGCGATCAATCCGGGCAGTGTGACAGGTCAGCTTGTCGGCACAGCCACAAAGGATCCGGCATTTGGCCTGCCTGCGATATGGATCGATGCCGCATTGCGCGAACAGGCGCAGATCATGGGTTATACCGTGGTGGATCCGGGTACGGTGGTCGCGACTCATTTGAGCAATTTGCTCAGCACCCGCGCGGCTGAGCTTTTGGGTCGTCAGGAAGTTCAGCAGCTGCTCGATCACCTGGCCAAGACCGCACCCAAGCTGGTGGAAGATCTGGTACCCAAGACGCTGTCCTTGGGCACGGTGCAGAAGGTGTTGCAAAACTTGCTGGATGAAGGCATGCACATACGCGACATGCGCACCATCGTGGAAACGCTGGCAGATAATGCGCCGCGCATACCGGACGCTTTGCAATTGACGACACTGGTGCGTGTGGCGCTGGGCCCGGCGATTGTGCAGCAGTTCTATCCCACCGCGCAGGAATTGCAGGTGATCGGTATGGACAAGGATCTGGAACATGTGTTGATGCAAGCGATGCAGGCAAGTCAGAACGGCATCGGTATAGAGCCGGGTCTTGCCGATACCGTGCTCAATGAGTCGCGCGCTGCGGTACAGCGCCAGGAGCAGATGGGGTTGCCCACTGTGATGCTGGTGCCGGCCCAGTTGCGCGATCTGCTGGCGCGATTCCTGAAACGCGCGGTGCCAAATTTAAGGGTTATTTCGCATGATGAAGTACCGGACTTTAAGACCATCCGGGTGACGTCGCTGGTAGGAGGAAATGCATGAACATTAGAAAATTTATTGCCCCGAGTGCACGCGAGGCGCTAAGGGAAATTCGCAATGAGTTGGGTGAAGAGGCGGTCATCCTGTCGAATCGTACAACGTTGCAGGGAGTCGAAATCGTCGCCATGAACAGCGAAGATATGATGCAACTCTCCGGTTCTGCGACCAGCCATTTTCAGGCTGGCAAGGAAAAGCCGATGACGGAGAAGATGGCGCGGATAGTCGAAAATACAAGGCCGTCAGCAGAAAAAGCGATGCCGATGGCTCAAAGGATGGCACAGATAGTCGAAGAAGCAAAGCCGATAAAGGTAGCGCCTATCGCTGAGAAGGTCGGCCCGAAAGTTGAGCCTATTCAGGCCAGTCATGCCACGGAAACGTCGTTGCTTGGAGAAATCAAGTCCATGCACAGCAAGTTGCAAAAGCAGATTGAAACCTTGTCCTGGAATAATGTTCAGCAACGTGACCCGCAGCGCGCGGCGCTATTGCGCCGTATGCTCAATGCAGGTTTCAGCACACTGCTGGCCCGCCAGTTACTGGACAAGATGCCATCCGGCGATGAGAAGGGCGAGCTTTGGATCAAGCAAGTGCTAAAGCGCAATTTGCGTGTGGCGGGCGCTGCCGATGATATCGTTGCAAAGGGTGGCGCTTACGCGCTGATAGGACCTACCGGTGTCGGCAAAACGACGACGACTGCCAAGCTGGCCGCACGCGCGGTAGTACGTTATGGGGCGGACAAGGTGGCTTTGCTGACCACAGACAGCTACCGGATCGGCGCCTATGAACAGCTCAAAATTTACGGCAAGATTCTCGGTGTGGCAGTGCATGCGGTGAAGGGCGCTGACGATTTGCGCTTAACGCTCGCCGCGCTGCGTCATAAACATCTGGTGCTGATTGACACGGTGGGTATGGGGCAGAAAGATGAGCGTGTGGCCGAGCAGAACGAGATGTTCGATGAGGCAGGTGTTGCGCGTTTGCTGGTATTGAATGCGACCAGCGGCGGGGATACGCTTGAAGACGTGGTGCGCATGTATTGCAGCGATAAGGTGATCGGCTGTATTGCGACCAAGCTCGACGAAGCGGTCAATCTGGGGGCTGTGCTGGATGTGATGGTGCGCCACCGTCTGATGATGTTCTTTGTGGCCAACGGGCAGCGCGTGCCGGAAGACTTGCATCTGGTCAATGTCGATATATTGTTGCACCGGGCCTTCAAGCCGGCGGAGGAAAAATCGCCGTACACGCTGGAGGAACTTGATTTTCCGATGGTCATGGCTGGCGCGAATAGCGAGGTGTCCTATGCACTTTGATGTCGAAGAACTGCAGATAGACGGCTCGCTGGCAAAATTCAGAAGCGTTGAGCCGCAGCGGCTCGGTGTGGACGATCAGGCCGAAGGTTTGCGTCGCATGTTGGTTTCCAGTCAAACCCAGATTATCACGCTGGTGGCGGGAAAGAGCGGATTGGGACGCACCAGCGTGACGCTCAATCTGGCCGCAGCCCTGTGCAACGCAGGCCGCGACGTGCTGGTGCTGGACGAGAATCCTGCACCGCACAATCTGACGGACAGCCTGGGAATGTTTGTACGGCATGATTTGCTCGACGTGATACAGGGCAGGTGCCAGCTTGTTGATGCGCTTGTGCGCAGCCAGGGATATGCGATATTGCCCGTAGCCCGCCTGATGCGCGCACTGAAAACATTGAATCCATTCGAACAGCAGCAGCTGGAAAACGTGCTGGCGGAGGCTGGCAATGGGGTGGATGTGATGCTGGTGGATGCGGCAGCAGGATCGACGGCTGTCTCATCCAGTCTGGCCTCGGGTGTCAGACTGCTGGTCGTGATGGATGCGAGCACAAGCGGGATTACCGAGAGTTACGCTTTGATCAAGCGTCTTGCCTTGGAGAATGCACGATTGCGTTTTGAAGTCGTGGTGAATAAAGTGGCCAATGAAGAGACGGCCCGCCTGGTATTCGGCAATATGGAAAAAGTGGCGCGCAGGAATCTTGCGGCACGACTTGAGTATTTAGGCTATATTCCGAAAGATGACAGGTTGAAACGTGCGACGCAACTGGGTAGATCTGTCGTGGAGGCTTTTCCTGCCGCTGCATCTGCCAAATCCTGCATGGCGCTGTCACAAAGCGTGCTGCAGATGACCATGCAGCAGGATGAAATGGAAGGCGGTATTTCCCGGATGATGAAAAATCTGATCAGACAGTTGGCGCGCCAGGGCAGTACAACAGTCGTTAGCTATTAGTCGTTAGTTGATAGTAGAATCTGTGCGGCTTACGACTTACGACTTACAATTGACGACTAATTATGTATAACGCATCCGGATTGCAGGATAAAAATCAGTGCCTGAAGGATTATGCCCCGATGGTCAAGCGGCTGGCTCACCAAATGATGAGCAGGTTGCCGTATAGCGTGCAGATAGACGACATCATTCAGGCGGGTATGATGGGGCTGCTGGATGCCGCAAATCGCTATGACGAGATACATGGCGCCCAGTTTGAAACTTACGCGACACAACGCATACGGGGCGCCATGCTGGATGAGTTGCGCAGTGCGGATTGGTTGCCTCGCGGTTTGCGCCGTGACATGCGACGCATTGAGCAGGCTGTCAGCCGTTTGCAGCAAAAACTGGGTCGTGCGCCGAACGAAACTGAAATCGCTCGCGAACTGGAAGTCAGTCTTGTCGAGTATCAGCAGATGTTGCAGGAATCACGCGGCGCGCAACTGATCTATTACGAGGATTTTCAGGATGAAGATCACGATGACTTCTTCGAGCGTTTCGAATTTTCCAATGATAGCGACCCGCAGGCGTTATTACAGGATGAGCGTTTCAAGGCTGAACTGACCCGTGCGATCGATATTTTGCCGGAGCGCGAGCGCATGTTGATGGGCATGATCTATGAGCAGGAGATGAACCTGCGCGAAGTCGGCGAGGTGTTTGGCGTCAGCGAGTCACGTATTTCGCAGTTGCACAGTCAGGCTGTGGCGCGTCTGCGCGCGGCGTTGAAAGGCTATTGATGGACAGGTTGACCCTGCTGGGTTTGCTGGTCGCGTTGGCGGGCATACTGCTTTCGCAAATTATTGAGGGGAGCAATCTTTCAATACTGTTTCAGGGTACCGCGTTTTTGATTGTATTCTGCGGCACGCTGGGCGCGGTGATGGTGCAAAGCTCAAGAAAAGTTTTCATGATGGCCGTCGAGATGACAAGCTGGGCGTTTGTAACCCCGAAACTATCAGGTCAGGATGCAATTGATCAATTGACAGTATGGGGTGCTCTGGCGCGCAAGGAAGGCATGTTGGCGCTGGAGATGCATATACCTGACATCGAGGATGCTTTTTTGAAAAAGGGCGTGCAGTTGCTGGTGGATGGTCACAGCGCAGAGAAGATACGCGAAGTGCTTGAAATCGATATCAACTCATGGGAACAGTTGCGCTGGCAATCGGCAAGGGTGTGGGAGGCTGCGGCAGGATACTCGCCTACCATAGGCATCATAGGTGCGGTGCTGGGTTTGATGCACGTGATGCAGAACTTGTCTGAACCTGCCAAGCTGGGTGGTGGAATCGCGGTTGCCTTTGTCGCCACCATTTATGGCGTGGCGTTTGCGAACTTGTTTTTTCTGCCGGTGGCCAACAAATTGAAGGCCATCGTGATGCAGCAGACGCAAATGCGCGGCATGATCGTCGACGGCTTGGGCGCGATTGCGAACGGTGAAAATCCCCGCTATATCGAATTTAAATTGCAAAGTTATCTGGATCAGTGATGGGGATGCGGCGCAAACGCGAAGAGCATGACAATCACGATCGCTGGCTGATCTCCTATGCGGATTTTGTCACACTGTTGTTTGCATTCTTCGTGGTGATGTATTCGATTTCTTCTGTCAATGAGGAAAAATATAAGACCTTCAGCAATTCGCTGAGCATGGCTTTTACACAGCAAGCCAATCCCGTTTCTGTTTCAGGCGCCGACAATCGGCAAGGGCCGTCATTGAAAACGCTGGTGAATAAGCGGGATGCGCGCCTGGCCGACCAGCAGCGCAGAATGCAGGCGCAGATGAAGGCGGTGGATGAGAGTCTGCATCAGGCGATGGGGCCGCAGATCGCCCAAGGTCTGGTTGGCGTTCATCAGAGTCCACGGGGTGTGGAAATCGATATCAGCGCCAGCACTTTGTTCAGTGAAGGCGATGATAAATTGCAAGCCAGCGCACAGCAAACGTTGCAAAAATTAGCGCAGGTGTTGAGCCGCGAGAATCAGTCCGTTGAAGTGGAAGGACATACAGATGATGTGCCGATTAAGAATGCGCAGTTTCCATCCAACTGGGAATTGTCCTCGGGGCGCGCAGGCAGTGTGGTCAGAACCCTCGTGGCGTTAGGTGTGCCGGAAAAGCGCCTGACGGCAGTGGGAATGGCGGCAAATGAGCCCATCGTGCCCAATGACACACCCGAACACCGGGCCCAGAATCGCCGGGTTTCGATCACGATACTGTCGCCCCAGTTTGACCGCGCCAATCAGAGTCTGCCAGGTTCGGCAGTGCCGGAAAATTAACCGCTGCCAAGCGATCTGCCGCCGCCGATTGAAAAATTGGTTTGTCCGTCCGGACCATACAGATTGGCCTGGTTCACCGCACGGCTGAGTGCGGTCAGCAATTGCTGGTTGTGGCGCAGTTTCATCTGTATCAGCTCACCATTGATACGGTTGAGTTCGCGGGCCTGATCGGCCAGGGTGCGGATGGTCTGCCACAGGGCCAAACCTTCTTTACTGTTGATTTTTAACCAGTTCAGAATGGCGGGTGCGGTGAGTTCGGGAATGATGGCAAGCAGCAGTCGATGGCGTACCTCTGCAACTTTGTTGAGCTGGGTGGCGCGCGTTGATTTTTGTTCGGCGAGCATCACCAGCGGATCGATGCTGTTTTCCGTTAACAGTTTCTGCTCTTGTTGCAAGAGATCAACAAAGCTGAGAACAGCTGCATGTTCTTCTGTCAGGGCTGCCAGTAATTTTGTGCAGTCAGGAAGCGTCATGCCTGGCTGTTGTTGATGAGATCATGCACTGATTGAATCAGGCGATCAGCCACTACGCCCGAGTTGACCTGAAAGCGGCCATCGCTGATGGCCTGTTTAATTTGAGCTACCTTGCCTGCATCCACGACTGGCGTGCTTGCCATGCTCGCCTGCATGCTGCCCAGTTGCGAGGCAGTCGAGCCAAGCGATACGCTGGTGCCGGACTGTTGCGGTGCCGGGCTGCTCTTGGTGCTGCTGGTGCGCGCACTCCCAACCCCCGCTACGCTGGCGGATGGTGTGTTTGATGATTTTTCGATTTTCATGGTAATCCTCTCGATCTGGCGATGCTAAAACTGGAGTCGTTGCCTACTATATCGGAAAGTCTTGAGGAAACTTTAGCATTATTTAATATTATTTGTGCAACTGTCGCTATATTAGCAGAAGATGGGTTGCCGAATAAGCGGTTGTTTGGCTCACTGTTCGCGGTAACGCAACGAGTGTGGTGTGTTAATCTTTGCATAGGCTGCAGGTTCGTGGAGATAAAAAGCATGTTGGAAACATCTGGGGAAACGCTGGATCCTGAAGACTGGCGGGCATTCCGGCTACAAAGTCATCAAATGCTGGATGATATGCTCGATTATATTGAGAATTTGCGAGAACGCCCGGTATGGCAAAAGATTCCTGCCGATGTGCGTGCCGTGTTTCAGGCGCCCATGCCGAAAGCACCCGGCGATCTGGCGTCAGCGCATGAAATTTTCATGAAGGATGTGCTGCCCTATGCGATAGGCAATGCGCATCCGGGTTTCATGGGATGGGTGCACGGTGGCGGCACGCCGGTCGGGATGATGGCAGAAATGCTGGCGGCAGGTCTTAACGCCAATCTGGGCGGACGCGAGCAGATCCCTGTGGAAGTCGAACGACAGCTTTTGCGTTGGGTGTGTGAGTTATTCGCTTTTCCTGATACGGCCAGCGGTTTGTTTGTGACCGGCACGTCCATGGCTAATTTTATCAGCGTGCTGGTTGCACGCACCTCGGTTCTTGGTACGGCTGCGCGCGAGAAGGGTTTGCCGGCAGAACATCGTCTGGTCGCATATACCTCGGCAAGTAGCCATGTCAGCATTGCACAGGCGATGGATATGGCGGGTATCGGTACGTTGGCGCTGCGCAGGATTGCGCAAAACGAGCAATACCAGATGGATGCGACGGCGCTTGAAATGGCGATCGAACAGGACAAGGCGGCAGGATTGAGGCCGTTTATGATCGCGGCATCAGCGGGCACGGTGGATGTCGGGGCGATCGATCCCTTAAATGAGATTGCCGACATTGCCAAACGCTTCGGCATCTGGTTTCATGTGGATGGCGCTTACGGCGCGCTGGGCATGCTGTCAGTGGATATTGCGCCTTTGCTTGCAGGCATTGAACACGCTGATTCCATCGCTTTTGATTTTCACAAGTGGGGGCAGGTACCCTACGATGCAGGATTTGTGCTGGTGAAAGATGGCGAGTTACATCGCAGTACCTTTTCCTCGCCTGCCGCGTATTTACAGCGCGAAACGCGCGGCATGGCAGCCGGTTCGCCCTGGCCATGCGATTTCGGCCCGGATTTGTCGAGGAGCTTTAAGGCGTTGAAAACCTGGTTTACGTTACAGGTATACGGTTCTGAAAAACTGGGGCGGATTATTTCGAATACCTGTGCGCTGGCCCGGTATTTGCGGCAACGCATTGAGACGGCATCCATGCTGGAACTGTTAGCTCCCGTGGCATTGAACATCGTGTGTTTTCGTTACCTGGGCAGCGATAAGCTGAACGCGGATATCGTGGTCGCTCTTCAGGAGTCGGGCATCGTGGCGCCTTCAACCACCATGATCAAAGGACGGCTTGCGATACGCGCCGCCATCGTCAATCATCGCACTCAGCGACGCGATATCGATGCGTTGATCGATGCCGTGATCTCGTTGGGTGACACGCTTGGGAAAACAGATGAATACAAGTGAAATGAGTTCATCGGTTAACGGCCATGACGAGACGTCTACACCATATGATGAAACGCGCCACGACAATTTTCCTCTCCTCAGTCCTCTCCCCAAAGCGGGAGAGGAGGCAAACGAATCGCTACGCGAGATCCACGTTAACGAACTGATGGGCCTGGCCCATCTGATGCGCATGACAATCTCAGGCGACGACATGGGGTCGCTGGGTGTGCAGTTGATCGCGCGTGCAGGTGCTGATCCAAAAACAGCGGATGCCAATGCGCTGATGGATTTGTCGACGATTTTACAGCTCAGAGGCGATCGTGAATTGGGACTGAATATACAGCGCCAGGCACTGGCGATACAGCAGATTTATTCCGTGTCCTGTGCAGTAACTGACAGAAAAAAGGCAGCCATAAGGCTGCTTGCGATCATGGGCGAGGGCGATCTGATGGCCAACTCGCCGATCGAATTTTTGCTCGAAGAGGCGGATGTGGCGCTCGATATCGTGTATGTGACGAAAGAGCTGAAATTGCCTAAAATTTTGCCGGAACACGATGTGCTTTTTGTTGCGATTGCAGAATCGGAGCAGAATATCCCGCTGCTCAAAAAAATAGCAGAGGATATCGCCTCATGGCCTGTGCCTGTGCTTAACGATCCGTTGCGTATCGCCGCGTTGTCGCGAGACAACTGTGGATTGCTGTTAAAGAACGTACCCGGGCTGGACATGCCAACCACCGTGAAGGTAAGCAGGGATGCGCTTGAAAAGTTGGGCAGGAATGAACTGCGGATGAGCGACGTGCTGGATGATGGGAGTTTTCCGGTGATCATTCGCCCCGTCGATTCGCATGCCGGACAGGGGCTGGAGAAAGTCAATGACGCGGAGCAGATTGCGGGCTATCTGTCAGGCGTGAAAAATGACGAGTTTTATGTTTCGCGCTTTGTCGATTATCGCGGCCCGGACGGATTGTTTCGCAAATGCCGCATCGTGTTGATAAAAGGCCGCCCGTTCATTTGTCACATGGGGATATCCTCGCATTGGATGATACATTATGCGAATGCGGGCATGGCGGACAGCGCTGAAAAAAGGGATGAGGAAGCGCGCTTCATGAGTGGGTTTGATACCGGCTTCGCCCTTCGGCACGCGGCAGCGTTTAAAGGGATCAACGAGCGGATAGGGCTGGATTATCTCGGGATGGATTGCGCGGAGACGATAGACGGAAAGCTGCTGATTTTTGAAGTGGACAGCTGCATGATCGTTCATGCGCTTGATCCTGTCGATGTTTATGGCTATAAACAGGAGCCGATGCACCGTGTTTTTGAGGCGTTTCGCCAGATGCTGTTTCATGCCGTTGCATAAGGTGCGGGATTTGCCAGAGACCGCAGAGCTGCTCGTGTCGGGGGGTGATGCGCGCATCGCACTTGACCCTTTAACCGGCCTTAATAAATACGGTTGCCAGCCGTATCCTGATTCTGAACTTCTGGCCTTTGGTTCTTCCACGGCATCGGTGATTTCACAGGCGGGATATGCTGCGGCAAACAGTTTGCGTGAGCGCTGGTTAGATGAAACAGATACGATCGAGCTGTCGCAGCAACGTATCCGGACAGAATTGTTATCAGATGTGTCCGATCTGGGTGCTCATCTGGCATTTGCCGCATCGGGTACGGATGCACATTTTATGGCTGCCCGGTATGCTGCAAGGTCCGAACCGTTGACCGTGGTGATGGTGGAGGAAGCTGAAACGGGCAGCGGCGTGAGTGCCGCTTTGTCTGATAACAATCCGGGCTGCGTGATTGACGCTGTGACGTTGCGGGAAATCGATGGTACCCCGCGCGCATCGAAGGACATGGAGGCGGATGTTGTTGCACGGATAGAGGCAGCGGTCGAACAGGGCCGTCGTGTTTTGCTTATCATGGTGGACCAATCCAAGACGGGAATGATCGCGCCGAGTTTGGCTTGTGTTATGGCGCTGCATGAGCTGTATTCCGGGCGGATGGATGTGCTGGTGGATGCCTGCCAGTTTCGCATAGCTACACCTACCCTGCGCGCATATCTCATGCAGGGTTTCATGGTTGCGATCACGGGATCAAAATTTCTCACCGGCCCTGCGTTTTCGGCTGCGCTTTTGCTGCCCGTGGAGTTAAATGGGAATCTGGAGGGCTCGGGGGGTGTGGGTTTGTTGTTGAGATGGGAAGCCGCGCTGGTTGAGTTTCGACGCTTTCGCGAGCTGCCACAGTCCCGGATCATGCATGTGATGGAAGCTTTTACACAGGCTGTGCAGCAGAGACTGACAGATGACCCGAGATTCGAGCTTTTGCCGGTGCCGCCACTTGATCGCGGGCCGCTGATCGCGGCGAAGAGCTGGGATCATCTGCCGAGCATTTTTTCATTTCTGTTGCATCACGTCACCCTCTCTCCCGCCTCTCCATCGGAGGGGGAGCGTGAATTGGCGTCGCTGCGCGAGTTTCAAAAACATGGGGGGCGCAGGCCGCTCACGCGGGAAGAAACTCAGCATGTTTATCGCCAGCTACAAGTGTCTCACAATAACGTATTGGCTGATCGGCGCTGCCAGCTCGGGCAGCCGGTTGCGTGCGGCATCAGATGCGGCATTGCCGTGAGCGCTTTGCGTCTTTGCTTGAGCGCGCGTCTGATCAGCGATGCAATGTTGCCCGGCGGTATGGACAGGCTGATAGAGGATGCGATGAATGCGCTGGACAAGACCGCATGGCTGGTTGACCGGATTCGCGTTTGAAAACTGGCGGCGTTGTTTGACTCAGGGGTTGATTTGCACCGAACCTTCATCTGCTGCAATGCCGCTGATTACGCGCCCCGATGCTGTGCGAACCTGGACGCCTTCGCCTTCGCTTGCATTATTCAATGCCACTCCTGTGCTGCTGAGCGTAAAGCCGCCGCCATGCACAATCAGTCTCACTGATTGCCCTTGCTTCACGCTGTATGGGTCGCGCAGCATGTCTGCACGCATCACAGTGCCTGCCGAAATGCTGGGGCGCAGCACTTTTCCCAGCACCTGTTGCTCATTTGTGATGCCGACATTTTGCGTGATTTCGGTGCTCTGCTTCGCGATATCTTCTGCATGGATGATTTGCCCATGCAGCAGCGGTCTGGCGCTGATAATCAAATCGCGGGTGATCTTGATCTGTACCGGGATAAAAATGCTCCAACTCTTGGCGTCCTGGCAGCGCACGCCGATTGAGACGCGGCCGATGAGCTGGCTGCCTGTCGGCAGAAACGCTTCGACTTTGCTGCATGTGGCAAGCGTGATGCGCGGATCGATCTCGCCCACGCTGAAGGCGACTTTACCCGGCAGATCGGCGGTTTGCTGTTTGACAAAGGCCGTGACCGTATCCCTTAAGGCTGCATGATCCTGTTGCGCGATGGACAAGGCGCAGTGCAAGAACAGGCATGCTGCCAGTAATATTTTTTTCATAGTCGCCATTGTGCGTGTCGCGGGGCATTATGGGAAGAGCAGGATAACCGGGAATTGAGGGGGAAAGTTGCCGTTAATCGGTAGATAACAATCTGCGATGGCGTTTTATTATTCTGGCCACGGTGATAGTTGTCGGAAAGCTGGGGTGCATGATGATCAATAAATTGGATGAAGCATTGCGTTTTAATCAAACGGCATTGAGCTTGCGCGGTGCACGCCAGGAATTGCTGGCTTCCAATGTGGCCAATGCCGATACACCGGGTTACAAGGCCAGAGATATCGATTTTGCCAGCGCTTTGCAAAATGCACTGTCCGGCACGACGCAGGCATTGTCGATGACGACGAGTTCCGCCTCGCATCTGGAGGGCAGTGCCGGCACCCAGATGTTGGGTGCGCCTGTGTTGTATCGCATACCGGATCAGCCGAGCGCCGACGGCAATACGGTGAATATGGATGTAGAGCGCGCCCAGGCTGCTGATAATGCGTTGCGCTATGAAGTTGGCGTGAGTTTCGTTGTTAGCCAGTTGAAAGATATGACAACGGCTTTGCAACCTTAACGGTCATGGCACGCAGTTACTTAAAATGATGAAACTTGCCATGATCGTTGCCCTCACTCCAGCTCTCCCCCGCATGCGGGAGAGAGCACAAACGAATCGCTGCGCGGGTCTCATGTTAACGGTCAAAGGAGAGTGTCATGCCTCTGTTTAATGTTTTCAATATAGCAGGTTCCGGTATGGCGGCACAGTCGCAGCGTCTGAACGCGGTGGCCAGCAATCTGGCGAATGCAGACAGTACCACCAGTGCGGATGGCAAGCCCTATCGCGCGAAGGAAGTGATTTTTGCCGCAACACCGATGGGTGGAACTGAGGCGCAAGGCGTGAAGGTTGCTGCGGTGGCCGAGAGCACCGCGCCGATGAAGCTGGTTTACAACCCGACTCATCCGATGGCGGATGCGAAGGGCTATGTATCCATGCCCAACGTGAACGTGGTGGATGAAATGGTGAACATGATTTCGGCTTCACGCTCTTACCAGAACAACGTGGATGTGTTGAACGCGTCGAAGACCATGTTGATCAAGACGCTGACGATAGCGCAATGAAGGATGGTAAGTGGAGAGTAGTGAGTCGGTTTTTCCACTAACCACTAACCACTTACCGCTTTACTGCTCACCACTCACCACTCACTAGTTAAAGGAGAAAAATGTCATGGTAAGTCCTACTCAACCTGTTAATACTGCAGCAGTTTTTTCAGCGCTGAACGGAGGAGCTTCTTCGGCAACCGCGGCGACTGCCGCGAACTCAACGGCTGCGGCGACACAGAGTCAATTCATGACCTTGCTGGTCACACAGTTGAAGAATCAGGATCCGCTCAATCCGATGGATAACGCCCAGATGACCTCGCAAATGGCGCAGATCAATACGGTGAGCGGTATCAATCAGTTGAATACCACGCTGCAGGCGTTGAGCGCGAGCATGACGCCGAACCAGACGGTGCAGGCGGCGAGCATGATAGGCCACGGCGTGATGGTGCCGGGAAGCGGTGTAGATCTGGTCGCAGGCACTCCGGCTATGGGTGGTTTCTCATTGTCCGGCCCTTCGGACAGCACGAAGGTGTCGATTTACGATGGTACGGGTGCGCTGGTCAATACGCTGAATCTGGGTGCGCAACCGGCAGGCGTCGCCGACTGGCAGTGGAATGGTACGGACAGCACCGGTGCTGCCGTGCCCGCGGGCAGTTATACCTTTAAAGTCGACGCATCGTTAGCAGGCAGTGCGGTGGCAGCGAGCACCCTGCAGTACGGCGTGGTCAACAGTGTGACTCAGAGTCCGACGGGATTGGCTCTGAGTGTGGGGTCGCTGCAAAACATCGCACTGACCCAGGTTCAACAAATTCTTTAAGATCGGGGGATGCCATGAGTTTTGAACAAGGTTTGAGTGGACTGAATGCCGCAAGCAGCAGTCTTGGCGCGATAGGCAATAATGTGGCGAACGCCAGCACCGTGGGATTCAAACAGTCGTCAGCACAGTTTGCCGACATGTTTGCAGCTTCCCTGTCGGGTGCCAGTTCGACATCAATCGGTACGGGTGTGCGCGTTGCTGGCGTAGCGCAGGAGTTCACGCAGGGCAATATCACCACGACCACCAATCCGCTGGACACCGCGATCAGCGGACCGGGATTTTTTCAGCTGACCAACAGCGCCGGTGCGACGGTATACAGCCGCAACGGTCAGTTTCAGCTGGATAAGAGCGGATACATGGTCAATGCGCAGGGTGACAAAGTCAATGGCTATATGCCGAATGCGGCGGGGGTCATACTGGGTGGCGCTGCTGTGCCAATACTGATCAATCCGGCGAATATACAGCCCAATGCATCAGCGACTGCCACGGTGGGGGTGAATCTGAGTTCGGCGGCTCCCGTGCCGACAACCGCTGCATTCAGCCCGACCGACCCTACGTCATATACCAATTCGACTTCGATGACTGTGTACGACAGTCTGGGGGCTTCCCATGTGGGAACGGTGTATTTTGCCAGGCAACCGGTATTTGGTGGGGCTAGTTCGGGTGCTATTCCAACGATATCGTCGTCCACCACGACTTCAGCGACACTGTCTTCAACTGCAGGTTTGTCCGTGGGAAATACGATTACTTTTGCTACTCCGACACCGGCGCAAACTGCGACCATTACCGGTATCAATACGACGACTGGTGTGGTGACACTTTCGGGTTTAACAGTAGCACCTTTGACGATCGCATCGACCAACGCACCCTCTTCCAGCTGGAACACCTATTTGACGGTCGATGGCAATTTGGTGCCCGCAACGCCGACGACTCCGCTGGCGCAGCTCACGTTCAATGACCTGGGGTCGTTAACTGCTACTACGCCGGCCAGTACGCCGCTTGGAACGGTCCCATCCTCCGCACTGTTTCCAAATTCTACCTCGGTGTCGACGACCCAGACCGTCGCCTTCAACTTCAATTCGCCGACGGCTGCCACGACACAATACGGCAGTCCTTTTGCGGTCAATACGCTGACGCAGGATGGTTATGCTTCTGGTCAGCTCAACTCTACGAGCACCAGCCCGGATGGCACGATCATGGGGCGTTATTCGAATGGTCAGACGCGCTCGCTTGGGCAGATCGTGCTGGCTAACTTTACCGGCGTACAGGGATTGCAGGACATAGGAAATAACTCATGGGTGCAAACGGCAGCATCGGGCAACCCGCTGGTGGGTACGCCCGGTGCCGGTGGTCTGGGTGTGCTGCAATCCTCCGCGACCGAAGATTCCAACGTGGATTTGACCGCTGCGCTGGTGAACATGATCACCGCGCAGCGCGTATATCAGGCTAATGCGCAGACCATCAAGACGGAGGATTCGCTGATGCAAACCGTCGTGAATCTGAGATAAAGCAGTGAGTGGTGAGTAGCAAGTAGCAAGTAGCAAGTAACTTACCGCTGACCACTTGCCACTCACCAGAAAAGGGGTTTGAAATGGATAAGTTGATTTATACCGCGATGACAGGTGCGTCCCAGGTGCTGGAGCAGCAGGCGACGGTGTCCGAGAATCTGGCCAATGCGAGTACTCCCGGTTTTCGCGCTGCGCTGAATACTTTTCGCGCCGTACCTCTGGTGGGCGAAGGGCTGGCAACGCGTGCCTTTGTGGTGGATTCAACGGTAGGTACGGATTTTTCACCGGCAGGATTGCAGCCTACGGGGCGGGATCTGGATGTTGCGGTAAATGGAACCGGCTGGATAGCCGTGCAGGGGTTGGATGGCAAAGAGGCTTATACCCGAAACGGCAGTTTGCAGATCGGTCCGGACGGGACGTTGAAAACCAGCACAGGATTGAATGTGATCGGCACAACGGGGCCGATTTCGATACCGCCCACTTCTCAAATCACGTTTGCCAATGATGGCACGATCTCGACGATACCCGATGGTTCCCAGGCGGGTGCGATCACCACGATCGATACGGTAAAACTGGTTAATCCACCGGAGAGCCAGCTGGAGCGCGGTGCCGACGGCTTGTTTCGTCTGAAAAATGGGGCGACAGCTCCTGTTGATGTGAACACGCAAATTGTGCCGGGAAATATTGAAGGAAGCAATGTGAGTACGGTCAATGCGTTGGTGAACATGATTTCACTGGCGCGCAAATTTGACATGCAGATGAAAATGCTGACCACGGCAGATAATGATGCAAACAAGGCAAGCTCTGTGATGGGCATAACAGGATAAATATTAGTCGGTAGTCGATAGACGCTAGTTTTTAGTTGGTGTTGTCGCTACGCGGATTTTGCTTTAACTAATAACTAACGACTAGGAGCTGACGTTATGATACGTTCTTTATGGATTGCCCAAACAGGTCTGGATGCACAACAGGTTCAGATGGATACGATAGCCAATAATCTGGCCAATGTGAGCACCAACGGTTTCAAGCGTTCGCGAGCGGTGTTTGAGGATTTGCTGTATCAGACCATACGTCAGCCGGGTGCGCAATCCTCTCAGCAAACCCAGATACCTTCCGGCTTGCAGATCGGTACCGGTGTGCGTCCGGTGGCCGCAGAGCGGATTTTTACTCAGGGAAATTTGCAGCAGACGGGCAACAGTCTTGATGTGGCGATTCAGGGTGCCGGATTTTTTCAGGTACTGATGCCGGATGGCACAATTTCCTACACCAGAGATGGATCGTTTCAGCAGAATGCGCAGGGTCAGCTGGTGACATCAAGCGGTTTTCCGATACAGCCAGCATTGACTATTCCTCCCAATGCCCTGACGGTCACCATAGGGCAGGATGGCGTAGTGTCAGTGACGCAGCCGGGCGTGGCAGCGCCTGTTCAGATAGGCAGTATGCAACTGGCGACTTTTATCAACCCGACAGGCCTGATGAGTATGGGACAGAACCTTTATCAGGAAACGGGTTCGTCCGGTTTGCCCAGCACGACCGTGCCGGGAACAAATGGCAGCGGTACGGTGAACCAGAATTATGTCGAAACATCGAATGTGAACGTGGTGGAAGAGATGGTCAACATGATCGCGACGCAACGCGCCTACGAGATCAATTCCAAGGCTATCACGGCGTCAGACGGCATGCTGCAAAAACTGACGCAGATGTAAAGCAGGATTGAGGAGTGAAAATGCAAAATCAGAATAAATTCGCAGGTGGTTTTCAGTCTGCTGTTTTAGGTTGTCTGCTGTCTGCTGCCTGTGTTCTGATGGCGGGTTGCAATACCTCCGTGCCGCCGACCAGCATTCATCAGCCGATGACGGCAAAGCCCGCCAGTCAGATTGCCATTACGCCTTCCGATGGGGCCATTTTTCACGCCGGCATCAGTGAGCACCCTCTGTTCGAGGACGTGCGTGCACGCAATGTGGGCGACACACTGACCATTGTTGTCTCTGAAACAACTGCCGGCAGTCGAAGTACCAGCGGTGGCTCAACGATGGCCAACAGTAGTGCTTCGGGTACACCAACAGTGACAACCGGCACGACTGCGCTGGCGACGCTATTAAAACCGATCAACATAAGCAGCAGCAACACCGATAAGTCTGCAACCACTGGTTCCGGCGCTGCAAGTCAAAGCCTGACAGGCACGATTACGGTGACGGTTATCGAAGTAGAGAGTAATGGCAATCTCGTCGTGAGCGGAGAAAAGCAGGTCGCCTTGAGTGACAGCAATGATTTCATCCGCTTTTCTGGTGTGGTCAATCCGCTTTACATTTCCAATGCGAATACCGTGCAATCCGCTCAGGTTGCCGATGCGCATCTTGAATACAAGAGTGCCGGCGAGATGAATCAGGTGATCAACGATGCGAAATCACTGGGTTTCCTGGGGCGGTTCTTCATGTCCGTGCTTCCGTTCTGAGCAGAAGACATGATGCTATCAGCCTTAGGGGAAAAGAAAATGAAAAAATTTATTATGGCGTCGATTAACAAATCGGCAGGCGTTATATTGATCCGGCACGTATTAAACTTGATTGCCGTTCGTGCTGAGATTGTCGAAGCACAAGAATCCATACACATTTCGACTGTTCGTCAAGCTCACAGCGCAATGCGAACGGATTCTTTGATAAAGCGTCCCGGATCTATAAGCTGTCAAAAAACGCCAGCCAAGTTGTTGGTTATGTCCTCTGTTATCTGTCTTCTGTCTTCTGTCTTCTGTAGCGCAGCCTATGCCGACCGCATCAAGGACGTGTCGAGCATACAGGGCGTTCGCGACAACCAGTTGATAGGTTACGGTCTGGTGGTAGGTCTGGATGGCAGTGGTGATCAGACCATTCAGACGCCATTTACCGTGCAGAGCATCATCAGCATGCTTTCTCAACTGGGTGTCAATATGCCACAAAGTGTTGGCGCCACCATGCTGCTCAAGAACGTTGCGGCCGTGATGGTGACAGCGACACTGCCGCCTTTTTCAAGACCCGGGCAGACGATAGATGTTACAGCCTCATCCCTCGGGAACGCCAGAAGTCTGAGCGGCGGCACCTTGTTGATGACACCCCTTAAAGGCGCGGATGGCAAGGTGTATGCAATGGCCCAGGGCAATGTGCTGGTTGGCGGCGTGGGTGCATCTTCCGCCGGATCTTCGGTGCAGGTCAATCATCTGAGCGTAGGGCGTGTGCCTGCGGGCGCGACGGTCGAACGTGCTGTGGCAAGCTTGCTGGGCCAGGGTGAATATATTCATCTGGAATTGAATACCAACGATTTTACGACGGCACAACGTGTGTCCAACGTGATCAATGCTCAGATAGGGGCCGGTACTGCCGTTGCGCAGGATGGTCGCATGATAGAGGTGAAAGCGCCTCAGGGGGATGGGCTGGTTGGCTATATCTCCAGAATTGAGAATCTGGAAATTGATCAGGCGCAGGGAGCAGCAAAAGTCATTATCAACGCGCGCACAGGATCGGTTGTGATGAATCAGCTTGTCACGCTGGATCCTTGTGCAGTGGCGCACGGCAATCTGACGGTCGTGATCAACACCGACAAGACGGTGAGTCAGCCCAATGCATTCTCGCAGGGGCAGACCGCCGTCACCGACCAATCTACGATAGACATCAAGAGCGATAAGGGTGGTCTGGTTCAATTGCCCAGGGGGACGTCGCTGACCGAGGTGGTCAAGGCGCTCAATTCTATAGGTGCTACACCGCAGGATTTGCTGGCGATTTTGCAGGCCATGAAATCGGCGGGTGCGTTGCACGCCGAGCTTGAGGTGATCTAAGTGACAAATCAGGCGAATGCGGTAACTGGTCTGGCAATCGATGCGCAAGCGCTGGGGAAGTTGCGCATGCAGGCCGCAAAGACGCCGGATCAGGCGCTCAAGGCTGCCGCACAGCAATTCGAGTCGGTTTTCATGAACATGATGCTCAAAAGCATGCGGGATGCGACGCCGCAGGATGGCGCGACGGACAGCGAACAGACCAAAATGTTTACCGGGATGCTGGATCAGCAACTGGCGCAGAACATGTCATCAGGGCGGGGTATGGGTCTTGCCGATATGCTGGTCAAGCAGTTGGGGCGCAGCGGGCACGCGGGAGCATTGTCATCGGCACTAGGCCATCAGGCTCCTGTCCTCGTTCCTCGTTCCTCAATCCTTCACTCAGAAACAGGAGCTTTAGCTCCGTTGTTTCGTGGGAATGCCCTTGCGGCATCAAACCCCAATCCTGATGCAGTGCCTTCGGCCTATAATGCAGCAACGCAGCAGAGCTTTGTCAGCCAGATGTTACCGCATGCCTTGCAGGCCGCCAGCGCGAGCGGCGTGCCGCCGGAGCTGATGCTGGGGCAGGCCGCGTTGGAGAGCGGCTGGGGCCGCCGTCAGATTTTGATGCCTGATGGCACGAGCAGCCATAACCTGTTCGGTATCAAGGCAACAGCCGGCTGGCACGGCAAGGTGGCGCAGGTGATGACCACAGAATACAAAAACGGCGTGGCATATAAGCAGCTTGAAAAATTCCGTGCCTATGATTCCTATGATGAAGCATTCAAGGATTATGCCGGCATGTTGAGCAGCAACCCGCGTTATGCCAGCGTGATGCAGCAAAGCGGCAGCCCTGTCGGGATGGCGCATGCATTGCAAAACGCGGGATATGCGACTGATCCGAAATATGCGGAGAAGCTGGTGAGCGTGATGAGAGCAATGAATATTGTCGGTTAATCACCCTAAAGGTTTATCTGGGGCTGCCGATAACTCCATTGTGTGAGTCGGTGTGTTGAGAAGGGATGGATCATGGGAAGCAGTAATATATTTAGTTCGTCGTTGAGTGGCTTGAATGCAGCGATGTATGAGATGAACACGACTCAGCACAATATCGCCAACGCCAGCACACCGGGATATACGCGCCAGCAGGTGGTCCTGGGTACGCAGCCTGCGCAGGCGTCGGGTTCAGGATTCGTGGGTCAGGGTGTCAGCGTGACCACCGTGCGGCGGATGTACGACCAGTTTTTGACGACGCAGGTGTTGCAGCAGCAAAGCCAGTCGAGTTATCTCAATACCTATCTTTCCTCCATGACGCAGGTTGACAATCTGGTTTCCAATACGACTTCCGGCGTGTCGAATGCGATGCAGAGTGTGTTCGACGCGGTCAACGGTCTGGCCAATACGCCTACTTCCGTTCCCGCGCGTCAGACTGTACTGAGTTCGGCCCAGACTGCTGCAGATAGTTTTCAATCGGTGAGTCAGAGCTTGAGCAGCATGTCCACTGCGCTGAATGGACAGATTTCCAGCAGTGTGCAATCGATTAACACTTTCGCTGCGCAGATTGCAACGTTAAATACCAGCATTACAAGCGCGATGGCATCAAATAATGGGCAGCCGCCGAATGATTTGCTCGATCAGCGGGATAAACTGGTCAGCCAGTTGAATCAGCAGGTAGGGGCGACGACTCAGTTGCAGCCGGATGGCTCGATGAGCTTGTTTATTGGCAGCGGTCAGGCGCTGGTGGTGGGCAATCAGGCCATGGCCTTGCAGGTCGTGCAAAACCCCAATGACCCGAGCAGCGTGAGTGTGGCTTATCTGAATAACGGCAAAACGGTACCCATACAGCAAAGCAGTCTGCAGGGCGGAAATCTGGGTTCGTACATCGCATTTCGCACTCAGGATCTGCAACCGGCACAGAATGCGCTGGGGCTGGTTGCCTTGGGGTTTGCCAGCAATATCAACCGGCAGAACCAGCTGGGCCAGGATATGAACGGCAAGCCCGGGGCAGCCCTGATGAGTATCGCTCCTCCGTTGGTGAGTGCGGGGGCTGTCAATACCGGAACGGGTTCCGTGAGCGCCACGATAGTCAATGTGTCTGCCATGACAGCCAGCGATTATCAGCTCAAGTTTGATGGCACGAATTACACCCTGACGCGTCTGTCCGACAACACTGTGACGCAATTGACGGCTGCTCAATTGGCTGCTGGCACAGTTGTGGATGGGGTGACGGTGACGGCATCCAGCGGAATGGCGGCAGGAGATACTTTTCTGATTCGCCCCACCGCTAATGCGGCAGGGTCCATTGCGATGACCACCACCGATCCTGCCAAGGTTGCCGCGGCTTTGCCTTTTACCGGAACTGCCTCGATTAAAGCTAACATGACGGGGGAGCCCACTACGACGGTTGCGTCGGGTGCAATCAGCGGCACAGCCGTATCAGGCATCACCACGACGCCTGCTGTCGGCACGTTCACGGTAGATGGGAAAACCCTGTATACCAACACCATTGCGGCAGGGAGCACAGGCACCCTGATGACTGGAGCTAACCTGGATTCGGCCTGGGCTGCGTTCCAGACCGCCAATCCCGGTTATACGCTGACGGGTTCGTTTGCTGCGGGCACCGCGCAGATCACCAAAACAGATGGAACGGCGATTGCGCTGGCCGAGGTTAATACCGGTGGTGCAGGCGGCGCCATTACACCTTTCGCTGCTGCCAACCCGGGATTTATGGGCACTGCTACATTGGGAACCATCAGCGGCACGGTTGTATCAGGCACTACCACGGCACCTGCTGTAGGAACCTTTACGGTAGACGGAAAAACGCTGTATACCAACACCATTGTGGCAGGCAGCACGGGTACGCTGATTACCGGTGCCAGTCTGGATAGTGCTTGGCCGGCATTTGCTGCCGCCAACCCGGGCTATATGCTAACCGGGTCATTTGCTTCGGGTACGGCACAGATATCAAAAACAGGTGGGACACTGGCTACGCTGGCGGAAGTCAATACCGGTGGCACAAGCGGCACCATTACACCCTTCGCAGCGGCCAGCACAGGAACCATGGGTGCCACGCTTCCCTCAACACCCAATACAACCGCAATGTCTGGCGCAATCAGCGGCACGGTTGTTTCAGCTGGCACCACGACACCTGCTGTAGGAACCTTTACAGTAGACGGAAAAACGCTGTTCACCAATTCCATTGCGGCAGGCAGCACCGGGACTTTGATCACGGGCGCCAACCTGGATTCGGCCTGGGCCGCTTTCCAGACCGCCAACCCGGGCTATACCTTGACAGGTACTTTTGCAGGCAATAATGCACAGATCACCAAGGCAGATGGAACAGCGGTCACACTGGCCGAAGTTAATTCCGGTGGTGCTGGGGGTGCCATTACACCTTTCGCGGCGGGCGTGGGATTTATGGGCACCACACCTGGCTCGAAAGTGGCAGGCATTGCGGTCACTAATCCGAATAATACAAATTTAACCAGTCCGGTTACCATCTCGTTTACAGATGCGACCCACTACACGGTGACAGGTGCGGTGCCGGCTGTGGCAGGCTCTCAAATCTACAGCCCTACGACTGGTACCATTAGTTATAACGGCTGGACCATGCAGTTAACGGGTTCAACATCTGTTCCTGGCGGATTGGCGCCGGTTGCAGGTGATGTGTTTAGCGTCGGCGCGAACAGCAGCACTGCGACGGTCAGCAACGGCTCATATAACTTGAGTCCGGTTAGCATCAACTTTACCGGCACAGGTTCAACTTACAACGTCGTTGAGATGACGGGCACGCCTCCTGTACCTGTGACGCTGGGATCAGGTACGTACACAAGCCCGGGTCCAAGTACCGTAAATTATAACGGCTGGACGACGCAGATCACGGGCACGCCGGCGGCTGGTGATACCTTTAACGTCGCCTTGGGCAGCAGCGGTACGACCATGCTCGCCACGTCTCCCGCAAGTAATACCGGGTCTGGCGTGATCAGCGGTGGTGCATTGAGCGTGCAACCCTTTACCATCATGTTTAATAATCCCCCGACCTCATATACGGTCGCGGGTGCGACGCCGGCGGTGGCGGGATCGGTGCCCTACGTTGCAGGACAAAATATCAGTTACAACGGATGGACGATACAGGTGAGCGGCACGCCAACTGCAGGGGATGTGTTCAACGTCGCGCCCAATACCACAGGAACAGGGGACAATCGCAATGCCTTGCTGATGGCAGGTTTGCAAAACCAGAACCTGATGTCCAATGGCACGACCACGCTGTTGGGGCAGTTCAATCAGATGGTCGGCGCTGTGGGTTCCAAGACCAGTGAATTGACGACCACCAGTGCTGCACAAACGACTTTGGTGGCGCAAACCGTTGCGTCCCAGCAATCGGTATCCGGCGTCAATCTGGACGAAGAGGCGGCCAATTTATTGCAATACCAGCGCGCCTATCAGGCATCGGCGAAGGCAATGCAGATTGCCAACACCATGTTTGATGCGTTGCTGACATTAAGGTAGGTGACCCATGCGTATCAGCTCCAGCACGATATTTACCAATAATGTGGCCTTGCTCAATCAGCAGCAGACCCAGTTGGCATCGACCCAGCAACAGATCGCCAGCGGCATACAGCTGACCAATGCGGCGGTTGACCCCGTGGCATACACACAGGCGCTGTCTGTCACGCAGGCGACTGCGATCAATAATCAGCAGGCTGCCAGCGGTACTGCCGCGCTCAATGCCGTGTCGCTGGAGGAAAGCACTTTGCAGAGTGTGACCAATCTGATGCAGAGCGCCAGAACGACTGTGGTGTCTGCCGGGAATGGTTCGCTCAATGCCGCCGACCGTGCAACGCTCGCGAACACCTTGAGCGGTCAGCTTCAGCAGCTGATGGGTCTTGCCAATACTCAGGATTCGACCGGAAGTTATATGTTTTCCGGATTTCAGTCCCAGACGCAGCCGTTTGTGGCGACACCGGCCGGCGTGGCCTATTTCGGCGACGACGGTCAGCGCACGATGCAGGTAGGCTCCGGTCGCCAGATTCCGGTGAACGACAGCGGCGCGAATGTGTTCATGCGTATTAAAAATGGCAATGGCACGTTTGTCACGCAGGCTGCAACTGCGAATACAGGCAGTGCTACCATCAGTGCGGGTTCTGTGATGAACCCTGCGGCATTGACGGGTAATAATTACAGCATCAGTTTTGCTCAGGCAGCAGGCTCGACGACCTATACCGTCACCAACATGACAACAGGATTGCCCGTGACCGGCATGTCTGCGCAGCCCTATGTGAGCGGGCAGGCCATTTCCTTCGATGGCATGCAGGTGAACATACAGGGAACGCCTGCTGCAGGGGATAGTTTTACGGTTGCACCCAGCACGAATCAGAGCATGTTCACGACCATTTCCAATATGATCACTGCGCTGAATTCTCCCGCGACAGGGACCGCGCTGACCAACAGTCTCAACAGCGGTCTGACCAATATCGACAATGCGCTCAATAACGTGCTGAATACACAAACCTCGCTGGGCCTGCGCATCAATGAAATCAATTCGTTGCAGCAGACGGGTGCCAGCACATCCTTGCAGCTGCAACAAACCTTGTCCACGTTGCAGGATACCAATGTCACGCAGGCCATCAGCAATCTTGATTTGCAGCAGACGATTTTGCAGGCTGCACAAAAATCTTTTGTCCAGGTTGCCAATCTGTCCATGTTCACCTACCTGTAATCGGTTTAACCTAAAAAACGCAGTTGGCAGATCATCTCCCCTTCGACACGCCCGCCCTTCTATAGCTCCTCCCGAGGTATCGAAGAATCTGTCCCGAGGTATCGAAGAACCCGTCCTGAGATATCGAAGGACATCAGGGCGAACGGACTATTTACCAAATGGGGCTTCAAAAACCGTTCGTGCTGATGTATAGAAGCATGGACGGTTTTTTATAGGTTCAACTGCGTTTTTTAGGTTTAAGTCAGCAAGTCATGGCACCGTTTCTGGGGTAAACTTCATACTTTTGACTCGCGTAGTGATTCCTCTTCGCGCTCCCCTCTGGGGGAGAGGTAGGAGAGAAGTCGCCTCCTCGCCCGCTTGCGGGAGAGGATTGAGGAGAGGGAATCCATTCTTTTAAAATTATGACGAACGAAGAACCTGCATTCAAAATAAAAACCGGCAACCTGTCTATGTTGAAGTTGCATCTGCTGACAACCGATATGGCTCAACTCAAGGCGCAACTGGCTTTGCGCCTTGCACAAACGCCGGACTTTTTTGCCAGCACGCCCGTGGTGCTGGAACTCTCCGGCATTGCGGGGCTTGATACAGTGCCTGATTTTTCTGAGCTCACCTCTTTCATGCTGGAGCATGGCATGTGTGCGGCAGGCGTGGTCGGTGGTTCACAGGTACAACGGGATGCGGCAGTCAAGGCAGGTCTGGTGCTGTTCGTGTCGCCAAGTGGCTCTCCTAAAAGAGACGTTGAGGCAATTGTTGCTGAGCCGTCAGTCAATGAGCAAGCCGAATTGCCGGGATTTGCGGAAGAGGTGGCTGAACCTGTTGCCGAACAGCCCGCGAGGGAAATGATTCAGACCCGTCCCACGATGGTGATCGACAAGCCGGTTCGTACAGGTCAGCGCATCTATGCAGAGGGTGCAAATCTGGTGGTGTTGGCCATCGTGAATGCGGGTGCAGAACTGATCGCCGATGGCGACATTCACGTTTATGCGCCGATGAGGGGTCGCGCCATTGCGGGTGCGCAGGGCAATGAATCGGCGCGCATTTTTGTGCAGGGCATGGAAGCCGAACTGTTGTCGATAGCCGGTTGTTTTAAGGTGTTGGAAGAGGAAATTCCAAAAAACGTGCGTGCAAAACCCGCCCAGGTGCGTCTTGAGGGTTCGCGCCTGCTGATAGAACCGTTGACAAATTAACAGAAATTTTTGGTGCTTTGCAGGTAAAATGACCGCCTATCATCAATTTTTCAGGAAATGAAACGTGGCTAAAGTGATCGTGGTGACTTCAGGCAAGGGTGGCGTTGGCAAGACGACGACCAGCGCCAGTTTTTCAAGTGGTCTGGCGCTGCGCGGCAACAAGACCGTAGTGATCGATTTTGATGTGGGTTTGCGCAATCTGGATCTCATCATGGGCTGTGAACGCCGTGTGGTTTACGATATCATCAACGTCATCAACGGTGAGGTTTCGCTCAAACAGGCGCTGATCAAGGACAAGAACTGCGACAACCTGTACATACTGCCGGCATCCCAGACGCGCGACAAGGATGCGTTGAACCTCGAAGGTGTCGAACGCATACTTAATGAGCTCAGGGAAAGTTTCGATTTCATCGTCTGCGATTCTCCTGCCGGGATAGAGTCGGGCGCATTCACCGCGATGTATTTTGCCGATGAGGCGCTGGTGGTGACAAATCCTGAAGTCTCTTCGGTGCGCGACTCGGATCGCATTCTGGGGATACTTGCTGCCAAATCAAAGCGCGCGGTTGAAGGGTTGGAACCTGTCAAGGAACACCTGCTGGTGACAAGATATGATCCCAAACGCGTGAATGCCGGTGAAATGCTGTCGGTGACCGACATACAGGAAATACTGCGCATTCCGCTGCTGGGTGTGATACCCGAATCAGAATCCGTGCTGCAGGCCTCGAATTCGGGAAATCCTGCAATACATCTGGAAAAGAGCGATGTGGCCGATGCCTATAAGGACGTGGTGGGGCGCTTTATGGGTGAGGAATTGCCGATGCGCTTTCTGACCGAGAAGGCCGGATTCTTCAAACGCCTGTTGGGAGGGATCTGAAGATGTCCATGATAGCCGGCCTGATTGATTACCTGCGCGGTAACGAAAAGAAAACTGCGGTTGTTGCCAAGGAGCGTCTGCAGATCATTTTGGCCCATGAGCGTGCGGGACGTGGTACGGCAACGCCTGATTATCTGCCCGCACTGCAAGAGGAGCTGATGGCGGTGATTGCCAAGTATATCCACGTGGATCGCGATTCATTCAAGGTTCAGCTTGGCAAGCACGATCAGTACGATGTGCTGGAGTTGAACATCACACTGCCGGACAAGGCAAACAGCAAACTCTGATTAGGGAGGCTTCACCAATTGGAGTGATGTGGCCATCACATCCGCCGTCATCCTGTCCATGATGGGGGCGAGGTAGGGCAGGGAAATGCTCAGTATCACAAAGCCTATCGTCAGGGTGATCGGGAATCCAATTGCAAACAGGTTGAGCTGCTGGGCGGCGCGGGTAAGAATGCCTAACGCCAGATTGGTAATCAGCAGCGCGGCCAGCAAGGGTAACGAAATCTGCAAGCCGAAGATGAAGATGTTCTCACCCCATTTGGCCACCGTATAAAAGCTTTGCGCGGACATCATCTGTCCGACCGGCAGCGTATGAAAACTCTCTGCCACGAGCGAGAGGATCATCAGATGCCCGTTCAAGGTGAGAAAAGTGAGCGAGGCGATGATGCCCAGCCATTGCGAGATGACAGCCGAGTTGGTGGCGCTTCTCGGATCATAGAAGCTGGCGAATCCCAGACCCATAATCATGCCGGAAAATTCACCGGCCAGTTCCACTGCGGAAAAAATCAGGCGTATGGTGAAACCCATCGCGCTGCCGATGATGATTTGCTGGATGATGATGAGCAGGCCTTGCGCGGAGCCGACAGGCACAGCCGGCATGGGGTCCAGCGTCGGGGCGAGCAGAATTGCCATCAGTACCGAGAGTCCGATTTTCACGCGCACGGGTGTTTGCTGGTCGCCAAAAATCGGTGCGCTGGCGATCAGCGCGAGCAGGCGAACCAGCGGGTACATCAGCGTGGCGAGCCACATGTCCAGCTGCGCACTGGTGACGTTGATCACGATTCATCCCACCAGCCAGGGAATGTTGCCATACAGGCGCTGGATAAAGTCCACCATCATGCTGACCATCCACGGCCCCATGAATATCAGCATGAGAAAGATGCCTACCAGTTTTGGAATGAACGACAAGGTCTGTTCGTTGATCTGCGTGGCGGCCTGAAAAACACTCACCACCAGACCGATGACCAGTGCGCTGAGCAGCAGCGGGGCAGCGAGCATCAGCGTCAATTCGATGGCCTGCTGCCCCAGGGTCATGACTGATTCAGGTGTCATTGTTGCGTTCCGTTAAAAGTCAGGTATAAAAGCTTTGTGCGAGTGATCCGATGAGCAGGTTCCAGCCGTCGGCCAGCACGAACAGCATGATCTTGAAAGGCAGAGAGATGGTGGAGGGCGACACCATCATCATGCCCATGGACATCAGTATGCTCGCGACCACCATGTCGATGATCAGAAACGGTATATACACCACGAAGCCGATCTGGAATGCGGTTTTCAGCTCGCTGGTCACATAGGCCGGAACCAGCAGGCGTATCGGTACGTCTGCTGCGCTTTGCAGCGGAGCGCTGTTCGATATCTTGACGAACAGCGCAAGATCGGTCTGGCGGGTCTGGCGCAGCATGAAGGTCTTGAGGGGCACGATGCCCTTTTCCACCGCCTGCTGCAAATCGAGCTGGTTCTCGCTATAGGGCACATAGGCATCCGTGTATATTTTGTCGAATACCGGCGACATGACGAAGAATGTCAGAAACAGGGACAGGCCTATCAACACCTGATTCGGCGGTGAAGAGGGTGTGCCGAGTGCGGAGCGCAGCATGCTGAGCACGATGATGATGCGGGTGAAGGCTGTCATCATCAGTAAAATGGCCGGCAGAAAACTCAATGACGTGAGTATCAGCAGCGTCTGCAGGCTCAGGCTGTAACTCTGGCCGCCGCCGGCTAGCGCTTTGCTGGTGATGGCAGGCACGGCAAGCTCTGCCCACGCGCCGTGACTTGCGAAAAGCAAAGCCAGGCATAGCAGCAGCCTACGAAGCATGGTTTTTACCATTGGGTTGGCGATTTTTGATCAGGGAGAGCATTTTGCCGAACTGGTTGTCGGTATCCGGCAAGGGGGCGGCCGAGTCGTCTTTTGCAAGCGTGTGCAAGGTGCGTATTTGCCCGGGGCCCACACCTACCAGCAGCCAGGTGTCGCCTACTTCAACCAGTACCACACGCTCGCGCTGACCTATCGCAACGCTGCCGATGACTTTGAGCAAATTGCCTCTGCCTTGCTGAGCAATATTCATGCGTTTGAGCAACCATGCAACCGCCACGATAGCGGCCAGTACCAGCAGCAGGCTCAGCGTGATTTTTACCATGCTGCCTGTGCTCACTACAGACGGAACGTCGATGGGACGAGCGGCCGCCATGGCTGCATTGGTGGCCAGCAACAGGGCTGCGGTGATGCAGACGCGGGAAACGGGCAGCTTCATGGCCGTTAACGGTTTACGCGGCGCAGGCGTTCGGACGGTGTGATGATGTCGGTCACACGTATGCCGAGCTTGTCGTTGACAACCACGACTTCGCCCTGGGCAATCAAAAATCCGTTGATCATCACATCCAGTGGCTCTCCCGCCATACCGGATAATTCGACCACTGAACCCTGTGCCAACTGAAGCAGGTTCTTGATCGGCATTTTGGTGCGTCCCAGTTCAACGGTCAGTTGTACCGGGATGTCCAGTATCATGTCCAGATCGTTCGAGGTGGTGGCAGAGCCGCCCCCGCCAAATTTTTCAAACACGTGAGCCTTGCTTTCAGGTGGGGGAGCTTCCTGTTCGGCCATCGCGGCAGCCCAGTCATCGGCTCCTGTGGCAGCTTCCGCAGTCGTTTGTTCCGACATGGCGGCTCCCCAGTCGTCAGCGGTGATGGCGGTTTCCTCAGACATTGTTTTCTCCTTCGTTGTTCGTCAGCATTTTTACAATTTTGAGGGCATATTGGTTGTTGAACACGCCGTATTTGCACTCCATGACGGGTATGCCATCCACGGATGCCGTGATGTTGTCCGCTACTTCCAGCGGGATCACATCACCGCTGCGCATTTTCAATACTTTTTCCAGCGTGATATCGGCCTGTCCCAGTGTTGCAGCCAGTTCGATTTCGGCGCATTGCACCTGACGGGAGAGCAGTTGCAGCCAGCGTTTGTCCACTGCCATATGCTCGCCCTGCACATTGTTATAGAGCAGATCCTTGACGGGTTCGAGCATCGAATAAGGCATGCAGACATGGAAAGAGCCGCCGTTTCCGCCCAGTTCGATATCGAAGCTGGTGACGATCACGACCTCATTCGGTGTGGCAATGTTGGCGAATTGCGGGTTCATTTCGGAGCGTACGAATTCAAACTCGAGCGGATGTACGGTCTCCCAGGATTTGGTATAGGCTTCAAACACCACTTCCAGCATGTTGCGTATGATGCGTTGTTCGGTCTGGGTAAATTCGCGCCCCTCCACACGGGTGTGGAAACGACCGTCGCCGCCAAACATGTTGTCTACCACCAGAAAAACCAGATTCGGGTCGAAGATGAACAGCCCGTTGCCGCGCAACGGTTTGGCCTGAATGATATTCAGGTTGGTGGGTACGGCAAGGTTGCGTATGAACTCGCCGAACTTCAGCACGCGTACCGGGCCTACCGAAATTTCCGGGGTGCGCCGGATGAAGTTGAACAGTCCGATGCGAAACAAGCGCGCAAAACGCTCGTTGATGATTTCCATGGTGGGCATGCGCCCGCGCACGATGCGTTCCTGGGACGCAAGATTATAGGAGCGAACATCCCCGGCAGCCGCCTCAGGATGATCTGTGACTTCATCCGCTTCGCCATTTACTCCCTTGAGCAGGGAGTCGACTTCGTCTTGTGAAAGAAATTCGCTCATTTTTTATTGGATAATGAATGAGGTAAACAGCACCGCCGCGATGCCTTTTTTCGCGGGTGCGGAAGCGGGTGGTGCGGTTTGCACTGGTGCATCCGGCGGGGTTGAATGTATGGGCGGTGCGGATTTGCGCAGACCCATGATGAATTCGGTTTGCTCCTTGATCTGGCTGGCGAGTTTCTCCTTACCTTCCACGGAGGAGAGCTGGGAGGGGTATTTGCTTTGCAACAGCATGTTGATCATGTTTTGAATCTCGGGCATTTGCGCCTTGATTTTTTCTTCAAGTTCCGGATCGGTGATCTTGAGCGAGATCGCGACCTGCAGGTAGCGATCGCTGTCTTCATGCATCAGATTGGCGGTGTAAGTGCCAATTTCAACAAACTTTGGCGGAAGCTTGGAATCTTCTTCAATCTTTGCCTCATGCTTTGCCGGTGGCTTCATCAAGAAATACGCAGCTGCGCCACCTCCTGCCAGCAAGATAACTGCGGCAACGATGATGATCAGCTTCTTCTTGCTCTTGGGCGCCGGCTCAACGATTCCTTCCGGGGCTGCTGCGTCTGGCTTCGCCATGGTGTATTCCCTTTTTAACTTTTAAGCGCGATAGATTATCGCCCAATTATTCCGGATTTATCCAGTTATCTCGTTAACATCGTCGAGTCGTTGTCAGGCAAAGGTATCGAGTATGCCGGTATGGCGGCGAGTTGCGATAAGCGGTGTGCTTATCGGTGCAGACTCTGCCGTGTTGAGGCTTTCTGCTCTGTCGCGGGCGCGTTGATGTGTGAAATTACCTGCTCCGTTGTCGCGTGGCCTTTGATCGCTGACTGTCGCATTGCCCAGCATGATACCGTTATCGGCCAGGCTTTCGCGAAGTTTAGGCAATGCATTTTCAATGGCGTGCCGTACCTCGCTGTGGGGTGAACTGAACAGGGCCGTTGCCTGATTGTCCGTCACAGAAATGACGACATGCATGGGCCCCAAATCGGGCGGGTTCAAATGCAGTTCGGCGACCTGACTTTGCTGATTGCTAAGCCAGCTTATTTTCTGCGAAAACTCACTTGACCATGCGTTGCTGCCCAGAGGGGCTGCGATGGTTGTTGTGTTGGACGACAGGCTGGATGAGTTGATGATAGATGGTGCCTGAGCTGATGCCAGTTGTTCAGACGAAGGTTGAACGGCAGCCGCTTTCGCTTCCAAAGCGGATTTAATCGCCATATCCAGCCCCGTTGATCCGTTCTTGGCAGTAGCAGTTTGCGTAAGTGTGAGGGCGTCCGTGGTTACGATCTTGGAATCCGATGCGCCGGCATCAACTTTAGGATTGATTCCGGCGTCAACCTTGGTGCTGATTCCGGCGTCAACCTTGGTGCTGATTCC